>ERZ773177.600-NODE-600-length-22943-cov-4.43953_pt1 | contig 22943 bp, 20 predicted proteins | sample MGYA00580534_ERZ773177 | MGnify/ENA primary metagenome ERZ773177 (study PRJEB29015, sample SAMEA2737872) | human gut metagenome | biome: human gut; feature: human-associated habitat; material: faeces | place: China | collected 2012 ...
CCGCCAACGTTGTCACTGCGGGAGCCTACAACCACATGCAGAACAAGAAGGATCAAGCTCGAAAGGCTCAGGCTCAAGCCGCACGCCAGCAGGCACAGGCTGAAGAACAGCAGTCTCAGAACGCTAACATGGCAAACAAAAAGCATGCGAATGTCGGCGACACGGTTATTGATGACACTCCGGAAGGAATGAGTGAAACGGTTCTGGCAAGTGAAGCGGCGCAGGACGAACGCTTCAAACTGCAGAAGAAACAGCTTATCGGGGGATAACTATGCCCGCAGATATCAAGCTTATCAATCAACGCTTCGAGAGTCTTAAACAGGAGCGCAGTTCTTGGGAGGATCTGTGGCGGGATATTCGTGACTACTGTCTTCCGGACTTAGGGTGCTTCTCAGGCGAAGATGCAACTCAAGGCTCAAAGCGTTATCGCAAGATCCTCGATGCTGAAGCAATTGGCTGCGCGGATGTTTTGGCCGCGGGTTTGCTCGGCGGCGTCTCGTCTCCTTCCAGGCCGTGGCTGCGCCTAACAACGATGGATCCGGATCTCGATAAGAATCCCGCTGTCAAAGAGTGGATGACGAAGGTTCAAGACCTATTGCTTCTCTACTTCTCAAAAGCCGAATGCTACAACGCGCTTCACCAGAGCTACTTGGAGCTTCCGGTATTCGGCACAGCATGCACGATCGTTAAGCCCCATCCGGAACAGCTCATCTCCCTGCAGAACCTCACAATCGGGGAATACTGGCTTGCTGAAGATGATTATGGAAAGGTCGATACGATGTATCGCCGCCTTTCCCTCACGGCAAAACAAATGGTCCAGCAATGGGGCTTCGAGGCCGTAAACAATGATGTTCGGCAGGCATTTGAGAAAGATCCCTTTGCCCGCTTCAATGTGATTCACGCAATTGAACCTCGCATTGAACGTAATCCGGATAAACGGGACAACAAGAATATGCCCTGGCAGTCCGTCTATTTTCAGGAAGGAGTACAAGACAAAGTTCTCTCTGAGTCAGGTTTTAGAAACTTCCCGGCACTGTGCCCGCGCTGGATGACTTCGGGCGGCTCTGTATATGGCCGCGGTCCCGGCGCCAAGGCCTTAAGCGCACAGAAGTCTTTGCAGAGACTGCATCTGAGACTTGCCGAGCTTGTCGACTATGGAACCAGGCCGCCGATTCTCTATCCGTCCACCCTTAAGGATCAGCTGAGCCAGTTCAAACCTGGAGGCCGTGTGGCCGTCAACCCACAGGAAGCTCCGATCATCCGCTCCATGTGGGAGGTTCGCACCGATCCGCAGGCAATGCTGGCTCTGATTCAATCGACCCGTCAGGACATCCAGCGCATCTTCTTCGTCAACGTTTTTCAAATGATCGCGGCTACAGCAAATCAAACCGACCGTACCGCGACAGAAGTTCAAGCCCTCGAGCAGGAAAAAGTGATGATGCTCGGGCCTGTGCTGGAGCGCCTGCACACCGAGCTTCTTGATCCGCTTGTAACAAACGCCTTTGGCTTCATGGTTGAGTACAACATGCTCCCCGAGGTTCCGGAAGAACTCTACGGCAGAGAGCTTTCGATCGAGTATGTCTCGGTGTTGGCAGAAGCCCAGAAGAACGCATCGGCAAACGGCATTGTGAGAACAGCTCAGCAGATCGGCCTCCTGGCTCAGATCAATCCCCAGGCCGTGGACAAGCTTGATGTGGATGCAACGATTGATCAGCTTGCAGACATGAACGGAGTGCCTCCGTCCTTGATTGTGACAGGGCAGAAGGTTGCACTCATTCGCCAGCAAAGGGCCGAGCAACAGCAGGCACAGATGCAGGCCGCTCAGCTTCAGCAGGCAATGACTAGCCTCAAAGACTTAGGGCAGGCAGCTGACTCCCAGGGTCTGCAGGAAGCATTCTCCGAAGAGGGAGCGCAGTAAGCGTCCATAAACCTAAAGGCCCCTAAATGACAATGACAGACATAGATGATCCGCTTCTCGAAATCGAACAGCGGGAGCTGGCTGAAAAGGCCGAGAAACAAAAGCTCAAGGAGCTGGAAATTGCCATCAAGAAAACTCTTGAGACAGTCGAAGGCCGAAGGGTCTTTCAATGGATTCTCGACATGACAGCCGTCGACAGTTCGGTCACGTCTCAGGACATGACGCTGATGACGATAGCTTCCGCAAGGCGCGATATAGGTTTGCAAATATTGAATCGACTCAAGAACATCAATCTCGAGCTGGTTCGCAGAATGGAGAACGAAAAACTAAATGGCTGAAACCGCAGAAACCACTGTCAACGAAGCAGGCGCTGCCGCAACTCAAGGCACCGTTCCTCCTGCAGATCCTACTCCGGCACCTCAGGATTCGACACCTCCGGCACAGCCCGAACCTGCCGCTGAAGCTCCCCAGCCACAGGCTGAAGAACCTGAAGGTATGGGCGCAGAAGAGGAAAAGGAAGAGCCTGCTAAAGAGGATGCCGAAAAGAAGGAAGGCAACGATGTTTTGGGCGCGCCTGAAAAGGGTTACGACGAAACAGGCATTGAACTTCCGGAAGGCATTCAGCTCGATGAAGGAGCGATCGAGGCTTTCAAGAAGGAATGCAAGGACCTGAATCTTTCTCAGGCTGCTTATTCAAAACTGGTCACAAACATGACCTCTGTTTTGGCAAAGCGTGCGGAAGAGCAGTCTGCTCAGGTCAAGCAGGCCCTGACCGCTGAAGCCAAGGCCGATCCTCAGATTGGCGGTGCGAACTATGCGGCCAACCTGAAGAGCGCCAGCCGCTTTTATGCCAAGTTCTTCGACGCTGAGACTCGCCAGTTCTTTGAGTCTGTCGGTCTTAACCGTCATGCAGGATTCATTAAAGGGTGCCTTGCCGCTCAGCAGGCGCTCAGTGATGACGCCGTCGTAAAGGGCGGCAGGTCGGGTGAACTCTCAACAGCCGAGCGCGCCCGGGCTTTTTTCCCTAACTCGAAGATGAACTAATTTTTAGGAGTGATTACGATGGCTGCTGAATATCCAACACTGGTTGACCTCGCATCGAGACTTGACCCGCAAGGTCAGATTATTCCGATTGCTGAAGTCTTGTCTAAACGAGACCCGATTCTCAAACTCCTCAGATGGAAAGAGTGCAACAAGACGGATGGCTACGTTCATGCCATTCGCACTGGCATTCCTGAACCGACTTGGCGCCGCCTCTATCAGGGCGTTCAGCCGCAGAAATCCACGACCGCTCAGGTAACCGATACCTGCGGAAATGTTGAAATGTACGCTGAAGTCGATAAGGACTTGGCTGACCTCAACGGCAATACAGCCGCCTGGCGCCTGTCTGAACAGAAGCCGTTTTTTGCCGGTATGGCCAACGACATGGCTAGAACAATCTTCTACGGCGACATCGATGCGGAGCCGGACAAGTTCATGGGTCTTGCCGCTCGTTATAACGACACGAGCTCCACAACTCCGTCCTCTCGCAACACTATTAAGGCTGTGAGCACCGGAGCAACGACAAAGAAGGTCACTTCGATCTTCATTGTGTCAATGGATCAGTTCTACGGTATTTATCCGAAGGGCTCCAAGATCGGTTTACAGCACACTGACAAAGGCCAGTGCACTCACGTGAACTCCGACGGCTCCATGTATGAAGTCTATCGCGATCACTACAAGTGGCAGGCAGGTGCGGCCCTTGAAGACTGGCGCGGCGTGGTTCGTGTCTGCAACATCCCGATTTCTGACGGTGCTGTTGATATGGGTTCCGAAGATCTGATCAAGAAACTGATCGTTGCAAAGAACCGCATCCCGTCTGATCTGCGCACGAACCTCCACCTCTTCTGTGCTGAAGAAGTGCACACCGCTCTTGAACTTGCCGCTTACGCTAAGAGCACAAACGTTCTCAAAGTCGTTGAGGCCGCCGAACAGTTCAAGACCATGTTCTTCGACATTCCGATCGAAGTGTCTGATTCCATCAGCCTCACTGAAGATCTTGTTTCGTAATAGGAGAAAAAGATGAGATTCGATTCCAAGCTTATGTTCAGTGACGGCCAGTCCCTCTCCGGGAATTCCGGAACATCCACGAACACTCTCGACCTGAACAAGGCCGGTGTTTCTGAAGGTGAGCTCTACGTCATCCTGAGTTTTTCCGGATCTGCATTGCCGACATCTATTGAGGTTCTCGGCGGCTCTGCCAGCGCCTCTGTGACTGATACCGTAGCAACGGCTTACGGTACAGATACGGCAATCAAACTGCCGCAAGGCTGTCCGCGTTACCTCAAGCTGTCCTTTACCGGCACTGCAATGAGCTGCAAGGTCACTGCAGGCATCTCCCTTTGCGCATCCTCTCCGAAGGGCAAGCGCATCGGTGACTATGCAGCCGAGTAAACAGGATTATTCCTAGCGAGCATTTTGGGGGCCTTGCGCCCCCTCTTTTTTAGGAGCAAACATGTCTTCTGTTGTCGACATCTGCAATATCGCTCTCTCGAGGCTCGGGGACAGAGCGACAGTAACTTCTATCGATCCGCCTGAAGGAAGCGCTCAGGCCGATCATTGCAGGCGCTTTTATCCCATTGCCTTAAAAACTATCCTTGCCACCTATAACTGGAGCTTTGCTACAACTCGCAAAGAGCTAGCCAGATTAACTGTGGAACCTATCGGAGGCGGCTATGCGTTCCCGATTCCTGCAGACTGTGTGAAGATCATTTATGCCTACCCGGTAGACGAAAACGGAAACGCAACTCGACAAACGCTCCATTACGTCCGTGAATTGATCAACGGGCAAGTTTGTTTGGTGGCAGAGCAAAAACGTATATGGATTAGGTATATCACCACGGAGGTTAAGCCTGAAAAGTTTTCAGATGTCTTTGCTGATGCCTTGGCTTTCCTGCTTGCCTCTAATCTTGCAGGTACTGTTGTTCCGGGAATGACGGGTGTGCAGATGGCGGCTGAGATGATGCGCTTTTACGAAGACAGACTGTTGAAAGCACAGGCTCAGGATGCAGTTCAGGACAGAGATCATCTGAGCTACAAGCCTGACTTCATCGGTGACTATGGTGACTGGGGGAGGGACGGACATGAGTGGCTCAACTAAAGTCCTTCAGCGCTCCTTTGCAGGCGGTGAAATTTCTCCGGAAATGTTTGGGCGAACAGACGATACAAAGTATCAGACAGGCCTTGAGACGTGCCTGAATTTTCTCTGCCGTCCCCAGGGCCCGATTGAAAACAGGCCCGGATTTGAGTTCGTGCGTGAAGTCAAAGACTCAAGCAAGAAGGTACGCCTGATTCCGTTTGTTTTTAACGCTCAGCAAACCTTCGTCATCGAACTGGGGCACAAATACGCCAGATTCCATTCCTTCGGTGCCACGCTGATGAACGGCAATCAGCCCTATGAAATCACAACGCCATGGGATGCAGATGATCTCTTTGAACTTGAGTATGTGCAGTCAAATGACATCATCACCGTAACGCATGAGGATTACGCTCCGACTGAGATCCGGAGGTATTCCAACACCGATTGGCGACTGGCAACAATCAGCTTCTCTTCGACCTTGGCCACGCCCACAAACGTGACTGCAGTAAGAGAAACGACCACGGGCAACGAGGATAAGAACGCCGACAAGTACACTTTTCAATACAAAGTCTCCTGCCTCAATGCGGACAAGACGATTGAGAGCGAACCGAGTGCAGCAGTGTCTTGTACCGCCAACCTCTATGCCACAGGTACGACAATCAGAATCTCGTGCGCTGCAGTGTCCGGAGCAAGTTACTACCGCTTCTACAAGAATCAGGGCGGCATTTACGGTTACATAGGAGACTCAGAGACCACATCTATCATTGATGACAACATTGCTCCGAAGACCGACATCACGCCGCGCCGATACGATTCAGTTGTGTCTTCCGGAAATTATCCGAGCGCTGTAGGTTACTTTGAACAACGTCGTTGGTTTGCAGGTTTTAAGACCGATCCTCAGCGGGTGGTTGCCACTCGTTCCGGAACAGAGAGCGATATGACGTACTCCCTGCCGTCTAAAGACGATGACCGCATCAACTTTAGGATCGCGGCTACAGAGTTCAATAAGATTCTGCACATTTCTCCGTTGTCTCACCTGATCCTTTTAACAACGGGTTCAGAGATACGAATCAGTCCCCAGAACTCTGACGCGATCACTCCGTCTTCAATTTCTGCTCGACCTCAAAGCTACAACGGAGCCACGACAGTAAGGCCGCTCGTTTACAACAACAATCTGATTTTCGCTTCGGCTCGTGACGGCCATGTCCGAGAACTCGCCTATCAGTATCAGGCAGGCGGTTTTGTGTCCGGAGATCTGTGTTTGAGAAGTCAGCACCTCTTTGACTTCAAGACGATCAAAGATGCCACGGCACAAAAAGCTCCGTACCCCATCATGTGGTTTGTTTCCTCAGATGGAAACTTGCTCGGACTGACGTACATTCCCGAACAACAGGTCGGCTCCTGGCACCGTCACAACACGGACGGAGTTTTTGAATCCTGCTGCGCTGTTTCAGAAGGCGTGGAGGATGCTCTCTACTGCGTGATCAGAAGAACAATCAACGGAAGCCAGAAGCGATATGTTGAGCGGATGAGAACCCGCAACTTTAAGAGCTTGGCTGATGCCTTCTTTGTCGACTCCGGCGCCACCTACAACGGGACGCCTACGACCACGATCTCCGGAATTGATTGGCTCGAGGGAAAGACAGTTTCTATTTTGGCCGACGGTGCTGTCCAGCCTCAGCAGAAGGTTGTAAATGGCAAGGTCACTCTCAACCATGAAGCATCGGTGGTTCAAGTCGGTCTTCCGTATCAGTCGGATGTGAAAACACTTCCGGTCATCATCCAGGATCAGTCCGGAGGTATGGGCAGGGTTAAGAACGTCTACAAGATCACAGTTCGGGTTAATAGAAGTTCCGGAATCTTCGCAGGCCCCAGCTTCGATAAGAATGACCTTGTTGAATACAAGCAGAGAACGATCGAGCCCTGCGGATCTCCTCCCGCGCTCAAATCTGATGAAATTGATCTTCAGCTTTATTCAACATGGACTCGAGGCGGTCAGGTGTGTTTGAGACAGCTCGATCCGCTGCCCGTCACAATGCTGGCTTTGACCTGTGATCTGTCGGCTTAACGTCCATAAACATTGAAGCTTCGCCGTTACCTTAGAGAAAAATTGAGGTAACGGCACATGGGTAAGTACGATCAATATGCTGGCGAGGATCTTGACGTTCCTCTGTACGAGGGACAGGGTTCCTCGTTTGGTTTTTCTAAGATAACTTCGGATGCGGCAAACGGTCTGGGCAGTTTCGGCCTTGGCTTTTCGATGGGACACAATGCGGTCAACGGCATTGTTGCACCGATCCTTGCCTTCCGCCAGGCGAAGCAGCAGAAGCAGCTCTACAAGATTCAGGGTGAGATTTCAAAACTGCAGGCGCAGTCTTTCCGGACAGCCGCAGAAGATGTTTTAAAGAGAGCTCAGCAGGAAGTTGCCGCGGTTACTTATCGTGCCGGACAAACAAAGGCCACCACTCGAGTGGCTCAGGCGGCCAGCGGTGTCGCTCTCGGAACCGGCAACACAGCAGAAGTGATGGCATCTCACGACATTGCCAAAGAGATGCAGGTTAATCAAATCCTTGCCAATGCCGTCGCGGAGTCCTTTGGCTATCGGCGCAGGGCTGTCAATTACTCAAACAATGCCATCGCACTCAATGCCCAAGCCAAGAACATCTCTCCTTGGGCGTCTGCTGTCGCCACAGGTATGAGCATTCTCATGAATCCGAACGGAGCAAAGGGCAACCCGCTGGATCCCAACTCCGGATCAACTGGATCCGGTTATCTCGATAACGTCGTAAGCATCGGCAAGTTGTTTACGAACGGCGCCGGCGGCATGAGCGGAGGAGCAGGAGTCTAAACATGGGAACAATGAAACTTCCTTCTGTTGATAATCCCTACGGCGTCCCGGTTGCGATCTCTCAGCCGGGCGGAATGCAATCTGAAATCATCACTGCGCCGGAGAGCCCGATGTCGGTTCGGCACGCAGGCGAGGCAATGAATAAACTCTCCGGAGATCTCAGGGACGCATACGACAAGTGGCAGCTGGAGATTGATAAGACTCGGTTGGACGACCTTTCGACCCAGCTGGAACATGCCCGCATAGACCTCAGAGTTAATCCGGAGAACGGATACGAAAGACTTAAAGGCGTGAATGCACTTGAGCGTCCTGACGGCAGAAGCCTGAATGATGAAGTCAGCGAAGCCTTCAAGCAACGCTATGAGAAGCTGAGGGAGCAGGCTGGAAACGCTCGAGTCCGCAGTGCCTTTGATCGTCTTTATCAGGCCTCAAGCCTGAAGCTCAATGATCAGGTCAACACCTATGTCACAAGCCAACAGCTCGAATACAAAGACGCAGTTCTCAAGAATCAACTGAGCCTTGCTCTTAACCAGGCGGCTGACGCCGATCCGGAAACAGCAAAGTCCGGACTTGTGGCGGCTCGTTCTATTGCTCAGCAGATCGGAGATTTTCACGGCACGCCTGTCGACATGATCAAAGTCCTGGGGCCGATCCACGAGCTCCGAGTGAGCAACATGATCGATGCGGGCCACCTCTCTCAGGCTAAGGCTTACATTGCTCAGCACAAAACTGAGATGGGGCCGAAAGCAGGGCTGAGATTAAAGTCTGCAATGCAGATGGCTTCTGACCGTGCCACTATCAACCGCTACACGGACGAAATTCTCAAGAAGGACAACGGCAAGGCCAGAGAGCTTTTAGACAACATCAATGCAGTCCCCGAGAAGTATCGTGCCGCTGTCAAAAACAAGGTGTACGGAGCCAAGAGAGAGCAGGAAGCGCTTGAGAAGGCGACGAACTACGACAACCTCAATCAGGCTTTTCAGTTTGTAGACAATGGCGAAGAGGTTCCTGCCTCCCTCATGTCAACAATCAAGACGAATGATCGCGTTGGATACGAGAAGATTCAGCTAGCCATTGAGCATCAAAAGTTCCCTTGCACTGAGGATGATCCTGCTGTTTTGGGGAACCTTGAAGAGTTGGCAGAAAGAGATCCGGAAGAGTTTGCTCAGACTAACTTTGATCATTATCGCGGTTACCTCACAAAGCAGACGATCAAGACATTGAAATACAAGGTCGAGAAACTCGATGATCAGCAGTACAAGGCTTTCATGGCCAAGGTAAAACAGCGCTGCAATGACGAAAAATTCAACGCCAAAAAGACGAAGAATGCGGTTCTTTCAGCTCAATCTCTCTACGCGGCTCGGACCCAGCAGGCCGATAAAAACGTTTTGAGTAATGAAACGTTAAACGCAATGGTCAACACGGTATTTGAAGGACAAAAGCCCGGGTTCTTGTATGGCTACAACGATGTGTCCGGCGCCGACTTCAGACAAGAGAAGAAGATTGATTGGGAAGCTGTGCCGCAGGCAGGCTTTAGAACTAAGGCCACAGAAGCTGACAGACTAAGCGCTGTCAACAATATCCGCAGTCGGTACTTCAACCTTCCGCCGCTTCAGAACCTCACGAAGCAGCAGTCTCAGCTGATCGATGCCCGGATGGGTGGTATGCCGATCAACCGCGAGCTCTGGGAAAGAGCTTACGCAGAAGCCAAGAGACAGGCTAAGAACAATCCCCGCAATCCCGCCGTTACTCGTGCGGCAGTGGAACTCATTGCCCTGCACATGGCGTTTGGAGAAAAATAAATGCCGAATCCTTTCATTACAGACGAACAAGCAATTGAAACTCCGGACGGATCTATGGAAGTTCCGGGAGAGCCGACAACTCAGTCCGTGGTTGCTAAGGAACCTACCGAAGGGCCGACCGTTGAGCCGGTCAATCCGGTTCCCCTTCCTCCTGCTCAGCCGTTCGATCCCTATGCGGTACTAGAGCGGAATGCTTACTCTGCCTCTCAGTTTGTTCTCGGAAAGGATTCCGGGCGCACAGCGGAAGTCTTGGATATTTCTCGCCAGCTCGGTATCTCTCCGGCAGAAGTGGATGCTGACTTTGAGGGTTCAAAACAGCGCCTGGAGAAACTTCGCACGGCCAACACCTTGAAGCAGTCTCCCGGGCTTTCTGACTACATTACGAATAATCCGGACAAAGCTCCTGTTCTGAAAAACGACCTTAAGCCGCTGACTAAAACGGACATCCTTCTTAACGAACTCGCGGAAAAGATGGCCGCAAGCAATCCTGCCGAGCCTCCGAAATCTTTGACCTATGCAGATGAAGAAACTGAGTGGAAGCGGGAGGATGAAGACTATGAGCCCGAGGTCAAAACTCTTGACGGCTGGAGAGCCGGATATTTGTCCGGAGAACTGCAGAACGAGCAGGGCCGGATGTATGAGGATCTGCGTTTAGGCAAGATTACGAAAGACGCCGCTTTTGAAAAGCGTTCAAAAGAAATCGATGACACGCTGGCCGCACTGGACGAAAAGTTCAAGGATTCCTGGCTGTCCTATCCGACCATGAAGACGATCGGGCAAATGCTTACAGTCAGCGGAGACACTGCTGCTAAGGGTGCTGCTCTCGGTATGGGAGCAGGCGCCTTGGGTTTGGGTGCTCTTGCATTAGCGGGCGCTCCTGTTGCCGTTCCTGCTTCCCTTGGAGCACTGGGCCTCATGACAATGAGCGGCGCTGTCATGGAAACCTCAAAGGAAGTTGAAGGCGGTCTTGCTTACAAGGATATGCGAGAGGCAGGTATTGATGATGACGTTGCCAGACGATTGTCCGGAACGGTCGGCTTTGTTAATGGCTCCTTGGAAGCCATCGGTGATGCTGTGCTCACGAAGTTCGGAGGGAAGCTCCTTGGCATAACCGGCTTTAAGCAGATGTTCGGACAGAAGGTCAAAGAAAAGACAATCGAAGCGCTCAAAAAGCCGACATTCAGAGCCGCGGCGGTTGATGTGGCCAAGGCTTTCACAACGGGCCTTGCAACCGAGGTAGGCGTTGAAGAGCTTCAGGAAATTTCAAATATTGTTGCTGAAGAGGCCGCCAAGAAACTCACAAAAGATGTGCAGTTTGATTCCATTACTCCGGATGAAGTGATGGATAGATTGGCCGACATCGGGATTGAGACGATTAAAGGTGTTTGGGCACTGGGTCTTGCTGGCGGTGCAGTAGGAATGACGCGCCACATCTCTAAGATCAAAACCGCCCAAAGGAATCAGGAATTCTTCGAGAACCTTAATCAGATTGCTCCGGAAATAACTGCCCGAGAGACTGCACCCGGAGTTGTCTCCGAGGCCGTTCAGAACCAGGCAGAGAGCGCAGGCAAACCCACGATTTACGTAGATGGGGAAATGTTTGCGCAGACAATGCAAGAGAAAAACGTTCGTCTTGAAGACCTGAAGAAGATCAATCCTGAGCTAGTAAATGCTATTCAAAAAGCCGTGGCTTCGGGCGGAGACGTTGAAATCTCTACCGGAGACTACGCCGCCCATATTGCCGGAACTCCTTTCGGAGAAGCTTTGACTCAGCACCTTAGATTCAATCCGGACGAACTCAGTGCCTACGAAGCGAAGAAGGCCCGCAAACTTGTGTCTGAGTGGGTAGGCCAGAATGATTGGGATCTTTCAACTGAAGAGGGCAGGGAAGCGGCGACAAAGGAAATCAACCAGGCCGTAAATCAGGTACAGAAGTCTAAGTATGCTCAGGCCTTCGATGACCTGACTAAGAGCATGACTCAAAGCCTTATGGCCAGCGGAATCAGTGGCTATCGAGAGGAGAGAATTGCAAAGCAGTATGCTCGGCTGCAGGCGGCCAGTATTGTGCGTTTGGCCAAAGATGCCAATATCGCTCCGGAACGCATTGCGGAATTTGCGCCGAGGATTGAATCCTCTAATGTGACAAGGGATGCTTTCTTTCAAGAGCCGTTGGATGCAGCAGAGAAGTTGCGTGCTGACGCGCAACAATGGAAGGAAACAGTTGACAAGTTGACCGCGAAACCTCGTCAACAGCTCATTATGCTTAGGCAAACTCCACTGATAATGAAACTTCTTGGCGCTGACTTCCAAGAATTACGATCATCGACCCATGTTTTCGATGGTGTATATCCCGGGAATAAATCAAGGGATGAACACCATGAACATCTGATGATGACAAAGGATGTTATTAAACAGATTCCCGAGGCCATTACAGATCCGGTAATAGTGGCAAGAGATGAAAGACACAACTCTTTCGTGTTCTTTTTAGATATTAAAGATGCGAATGGTGAATCGGTAATGGTTCCTGTCAGTTTCGAACATCCGACAGAGAAAAGCCTGTAGTCTTTAATATTGTTAAGTCTGCTTTTGGACGAGGAAGACTTCAGCTCGAATTGCAGGGGCGGAACAATGCACTGCTTTACATCAACATAAAAAAATTAAAATCCTTGTACGGAACACCCGGGGCAGATTCCCTTCGATCCGTCAAGGATTTTAACGCCGTGCTAAAGAATTACTTCTCTAACGCCGACGGTTCAAGTGTAAAGACAGAGGCCGACCTAGTCAAGCTTCGGAAGCTGTACCCTGGTTATTACCAAACCGAAAAAATCGAACCGCAGTCCATCAATGTTCCTGCGACGGAAGTTTTTTCCAAGCTTGGCCTGGAGCTTCCGGATGGATTTAGGCCGAGCAACGTCACTCAGCACAAAGCCTGTCACAGAAAAGTCGAACATTGAAGAGTTTTCCGGAGCGGTTTTGCCGGACAACGCTCCCAAAGAACTGGTTGACGCTTTGGAAGAAAAGGGCATTCGTGTAGAACTCAGCAGTAACCGAAAGACTGTGAGGGCTAAGGCCGTCTCTCAGCTGTCTCAAAAGATTCAGGACTCTCTTGTTTACTTCCAGAACGGAACAAACGAGCGCGGCGGCTACAGCCCGAAACAAAACACAATCCACCTGACTCCGAATGCTGACTTATCCACCTTTGCCCATGAAATGAGCCACTGGTATCTTGAAAACCTGATGCAGCTGGCGGGAGAAACAGGTGTCTCCGGACTTATCAAACAGGACGCAGAAACCCTTCTGAAAGACTTCGGCCTCAAGTCGCTTGATGAATGGAAGAACCTCAGCATCGAAGAGAAGAGAAAGTTTCACGAACGCTTTGCCTATCAGACCGAAATCTATTTGGCCACAGGAAAGCCCCACAATCCTAAGCTGATCACTGTTTTCAAGAATCTCGGTAAATGGATCAGAGACGTTTATCGAGCATGGACGGGCGGAGTGGCGGAACAAAGAGCGGCTCAGTACAAATCTGAGTTTGGAGAGGAACTTCCCCAGCTCTCTGAGGAAGTTCAGCGCGTAATGGATCGAATGCTCAATGCAGAAGCCGACCTCTATCAGGCTGAAGTTTCTGAATCTATGCGCCCGCTCTTTGATGAAAAGCCCAAAGACATGAGCGAAGAAGACTGGATCGCCATGCAGAAGGCGCATGATGAGGCGCTGGCGGACGGCGAAGCCCTGTTAAATGAAGCAAAAGCAAAGGACGAGAAGTGGTACTCGAACGCCAGAGCCAAGACTTTGCGAATGATTCAACGCAAAGCCAAAGAAATCCGCGACAAGGTTAAGGAAGGTGTTACGGCAGAGATCGAGGCTGAAGCCGGAACCCGTGCTTATGAGCTCATCAAGAAGAGCAATCAGATCTTTTGTATTGACTGGAGGTTTGATCAAAAAGCCTTGCTTGCAACAAATTTGAGCTACGAAACAATAGAGAAACTAGAATCTTTAGGTCTCGCAATAAGCGGCGGAATGGCGCCCTCAGACGTCTTGGAGCTTATGAGAGGTCAGGGAATTGTTTTCTCAACAGCCCAAGACATGGCTCAGGGACTTCTTGACGGAGCACGAAAAGACGAGCGCATCGAAGAAGAAACCACTCGAAGATGCATTGAGAAGTATTCCGAAAACTTTACTCAGGCAGGCATCGATGCTCAGATTACTGAGGCCCTGCAGAACGAAGCCCGGGCGAGATTCGTCGCAACAGAGTTTAAGTATTTGGCAGGAAGCCCGGCGGGAATCAGCCAGAGAATGATCAACGAAGCGGCCAAACGTTCTGCAGAATTGATGCTGGCCAACATGCCCGTTTACAACGTCAATCCTCGGAACTTTGTTGCCATGCAGGCGAGAGCCTCCAGAAAGGCTTATGAAGCATTAGCCAGCGGGGACAAGGGAAGAGCCGCCGCATACAAACGCCAGCAGTTGATGTATCTGCAGGCAGCGCTTCAGGCCTTGGATGTCGACAAGCAAGTGGATCGTTTTGAACGCATCCGGAAAAAGACCTTCTCTGCAGATAAGAAACTTGCTAAGACCTATGACCTTGATGTCCTTAATGTACTTCGCGCTGTCTTCAATATTGAAGGGCTGGGGAGAACAAAACCCGAAGATGTAGATCTTCTGGCGGTAGAGAAGAGCATCAACGCTTTTAAAGACATGGCGCCTCCCGTGTATGAGATGCTGTCCGGAGTATTCAGCCGCTACAAGGGCATTAACGGAGGACAAGGCTACAGCAATCTGACTTACGGCGACTTCCAGGCATTGGCAGAAGATGTGAATATGCTCTTTGCGATGTCCCGCCAGTGGAAGGAAACAACTCGGGAGGCAAAAGCAGAAGCTCGAGAGCAGGCGTCTAAGGAACTGATATCCCAAATGAATACGCAGAATCTGACGTACCACTCTGTGGGACAAACAGAAGCAACTACGCCCTTCGAGAAGTTTAGACAAGACGGGCTCTTGAGCCTCGGATCTTCGCTTGTTCGTGTTGAGTCCTGGTGCAACAAAATGGATACAGGCAACCCCAACCATCCGTTTAGATCTTACATTTATGATCCGATCGCACAGGCCACAGCTAAGTTCCGCAACCGCAACAGCGAACTTCAGCAAAAGCTTGCAGAACTAATTAAACCGCTGCAGAAAGATTGGCTGTCTCGGACGGATATTCACGCTCCGACTCTCAACTACACGTTCAGAACCAAGGCTGAGCTTATAGGCGCTCTTCTTCATACCGGCAATGAATCGAACAAAGAAAAACTCTTGCTCGGAGGTCGAGGAGAGGGAAATGCTTGGGCCGAGATGGTTGAAGATCAGGAAGGCAATACAAAGTTGGATACGAAGCGCTGGGATCAATTCATAGCTCAGTGTTACGCCGACGGCACAATCACAAAAGCGGACATGGATTTCGTTCAACTGGTATGGAATCTGCTGGAGTCGACAAAGGAGGACGCTCAGAAGGCTTACAAGGATCTTTACGGGTACACCTTCAAAGAGATCGAAGCTTCTCCGATTCAAACTCCATGGGGAGAATACAGAGGCGGTTATGTTCCGGCTACAACGGATAAATACCTTGTGGCAGATAAGGCCACGTTTGATGAGATTGATCGAATTACAGAACAAGATTATCTGAGCGCGATGCCTGTATCCCAGCCTGGATTCACTAAGTCTCGAGCCTCCGGATATCACGAACCTTTGAGTTTCGATGTTGCGATTATTTCTAATCACATCTCCTCGGTTTTGAAATTCTGTTACATCGCACCAGTAGCGCAGGATGTTGGCAAACTGCTCCTTAACAAAGACTTGTCTGAGAAGTTGAATGCTCAAGATCCGACTACCTTGAGAGATATGCTTAAGCCTTGGTTAAAGCGTTCTTACTCTCAGCAGGTCAGCGATGGAAGGAGCGGTTGGGTCAGCAAGAAACTCAATGAACTCAGAGGTATTGCCGGCATTAACATTATGATGGGCCACATCGTGAACGCTCTGCAGCAGTTCACAGGATTCTCAATTGCGCTCACTAAGGTTTCCGGAAGAAATCTCATTGACGCCGCCGGGGTCTTTGCTCGTGACCCGAGAAAGGTAACGGAACAGATCACTCAGCTTTCTCCGTTCATGATGTCTCGCCTCAATGACCGAGCGATGGAGTTCCAGTCTCAGGTCTATAAGATTTCCTCTACTCAGGACAATCGTGTTACGAAACAAAAGGGAATCTTTAATAAGACGGTTGCGGCTAAGGCTAAATATATTCAGCCTGTCCATGACTTCCTGATGAGAAAAGGATATTTCTTGCAGTCTTTATGCCAGATCCCGATTGATGCGATCACTTGGGTCGGAGCTTACAACCAGGCGCTGCAGAAAGGACTAACCACTGAGGAAGCGGTACTGGATGCAGACTCGGTTATCCGTACGACTATGTCAGACTTCTCTCCGGAAAACGTTGCGAATGTTGAAACAGGAAATGCTTTGTACCGCTCCTTCCTTGTTTTCTACAACTACTTCAACATGCAGTTCAATCTTCTCAATGAGCGCTTCCACGCAGACAGCATGGAGAAGAAACTGATTAAGCGTTACGGCATGTATGCTCGTGACGCTCTCTTAGTTGTGACGATTCCATCCGTTGTTGCAAAACTCATTGAAGCGGTGGTCTTTGGAGATCCGGACACAGGCGATGATGACGAATTCGGCATGGACGATATGCTGAGAATGTTGGCCTCGGAATCCTTTAAGAATGCCGTGGCCATGGCGCCTATCGCCGGACAATTCATTAACACTGCCGGCGCCAGCTTAGCTAAAGATCAAAAAGGCGGTGCTGTTTCTGATGTAGCGCGGTTTATCTGGGGAACCGATCCTTACGTGGGCCGAATTATGACCGCTCCCGCTTACAGTCTTATTGAGGGAAGCGGCAAGGCGATTCAACAAACCGTTGAGATTCTCAACGATGAGGATGTGAATGCCCGCTCCTACACCCGCAATATGCTTGACCTTCTCTCTGTAGTAACGGGTCTTCCGCTTGGCTTCCTCAAGAAACCGCTGGGCTACATGGCGGGAGTTGAAGCAGGAGACATCCAGCCCGCCGACGCTGGCGAATTCGTTCAAGGGGTTCTCTCCGGAAGAGCGAAGAAGGACTAAGAGCCCGTCCATAAACATCCTTGCTGTCAAATGAAAATTGATGGCAAGGAGATCGCTAATGTCAATTTCTCAAGAACTTCGGAGAGCCGGTCCTTATATCAGTGACGGCTCGACAAAGGCCTTCACATTCAGCTTTAAAGTGATGAAAGGGTCCGACTTGTCCATCGTTGTTGCTGACAACAAGGATACTTCGGTCTCCGAGACGCTTGCCTCAACGAACTACACGGTTACGCTCAACGATAACCAGGAAAATTCGCCCGGAGGTACAGTCACTTTAAACAATGCGCTTCCGTCCGGAAAAGCGCTGGCGATTCTTTCGAATGCGCCTTTCCTTCAAGAAAAGGTCTTTACTAATGCCGGGGGCTTCTATCCGGAAGTTCTAAATAATGCACTGGATACTCTGACTATCTACTGCCAGCAGCTGAAGGAAGCGCTTGGTCTGATTGTTCCAAGCACATCGGAGCACACACCGCAGGAAGTATTGGCAGAAGTCCTTGAGATCGCTGCAACGGCTAACGAGTACGCTCAGCAAGCAGCTCTTGTTTATCAGCAGGTTATCCAGCTCAGGGACGAATTAAACGCGCTCGTCCCGACACTCAAGGCGGCTCTGGAAAGCGAAGCGGATGACCAAATTGAAGAGATCGCACAGTTCGCCCAGGGTCAGATCGCGGCGATACTCGATTCAACGAACGCACTCCTGGCTGAGCAGTTAGATCGTATCAACTCGGCGGCAAACTCGGCTCTGACTTTGAATCGCCTGCTTTGTTCTGAGGCTGTCAAAACGTTCAACGTAGACACTGCGTCAGGAACGACGATCACGCTCCCTTCCGGAATCCAGTACGTGGTCGGCATGAACCACCTTCGGTTATCGCTCAACGGCACGATTTTATATCCGGAACAGCAATACGAGGAGGTCGGCCAAACAAGCCATCTCTCGACCCAGGTCAAACTTTTATTCCCTGCCAAAGCGAATGACCGCCTCGAAGTTTGGGTCATCCCGCTCGGCGGCACGGTTGACGAAGAGACAGGTGAGGTCACGCCTGAGGCGGGTGTCGCTTGTAACGCCGAGACCTGGACGCTGACGGCCGCAATCACCGCGGGCACTGCAATCACTCTGCCGAACAGCATGAAATACGTCGCGGGCAAGAAGCACCTCCGACTCTCTTGGAACGGCATTCTCTTAATCCCTGTTATTGACTGGAATGAGACAGGTGTCACGGGCACCGAGAGCACACAGATCAAAGTCAACTTCAACCTCGAGGCGGGCGACGCGCTCAACGCTTGGACCGTGCCTTATGACCACGGGGAAGCTTCTACTACTGAGGCACGCCTAAGCGCCCTAGAAGATTCGCTCGCAGACCTGTCCGCTCGAGTTGTCTATAAGGAATCTAACAATGGCTCTTAATACAAAGTTATATGGCAAAAACGGGGAAACGCAAACCCAGCTCAATCCTGAGACCGTTGCGGCTCAGGTCATTATCAATGACGCGGCAGGCGTGGGATCTAACGTTGAAGCCGAGATTGAAAAGCTCCGGACAGATGTGGCCGCTTTAATCAATGGCGGTGTCGTTTTCAAAGGCGCGCTGACCACCACCTCCGGACTGCCGACCGTGAGTTACAAGGCCGGCTGGCAGTACATTGTGCAGGACGCTGGCACTTACGCAGGTAAGGTCTGCGAAGCAGGCGACTTCGTTGTCTGCGTTAAAAACTATGCGTCGGGGAGCGCCTCTAACAGCGATTGGGCCGTGTTGCAGGTCAATATCGTGGGCGCAGTAACAGGCCCCGCGAACTCCGTGGCTAATCATGTCGCCGCGTTTGACGGCACGAGCGGCAAGATCATCAAAGACAGCGGCTACACGATTGGCAAGAGTGTGCCTGCGGACGCTGAGTTCACCGACACGACTTACGCACCCGCGACCTCTGCCGCCGATGGTCTGATGACTGCCGCGCAGTTCACGAAACTCGGAGGCATTGAGGCAGGCGCAGACAAGACCGACAGGGACAATGTTGCGGCCGCAGGTGCTTTTATTAAGGCCACAGATACAGCCGACTCTATCACTGAAGGTAATACCAAGAAGCTGATGACTTCGGCCGAGAGAACCAAGTTAAACGGTATCACTGCTGGCGCCGAGGTCCAGAACGCCATATCCAAAGTGGTAGTCGGTTCCACGACGATCACGGCCACGGGCAAAACTGACACTTTGAAGTTAGAGGCGGGTACGGGAATCAGTCTCGCCGCGGCTACGGCGGACAAGAAAGTGACGATCAGCGAGTCTTATGTCGATAGCTGTATTGTCAGCAACCTCGACGACGTGCCTGCGAATTTACGTGACGGCGGCTTAATCATTTTGAAGCAATAGCTATGACTACGTATTCGGCTTTCATTAACGACAACGGCACGGCGGTCCCGTTCCCGGGAGTCCCGTCCCCGGGAGGAGCGGCGTCCACCGTGCAGGTGGTTGTCAGCACGTCTCGGAGCGCGTCGATTACTTCTTTCGACACGCCGCCTTACACGGTTGGAAGCCACGAACTACAGGTTTTCCTGAACGGTCTTTTATGCGTTGAAGGCACGGACTACACCGAGACTTCAAGCGGCAAGATCACGTTCTCATCTTCTATCGGAAAGAACGAGCATATCGCCGCGATTGTTACCAACGGCCAAGACCCCGTTCAGGTGGCAGTCAGCCAACGCCGACCTACAGCGATTGCTTCAGGCGGAGCTTATGACGTGCCAGAACACACGGTTGGCGGCAACAAGCTCCAAGTCTTCATTGACGGCCTGCTGATAACGCCGACGATCGACTATCAGGAAATTTCTCAAACACAGATTGTTTTTAACGACAGTGTGCCTGCTGACAGGCAGATTGTGATTTATAGGAGATAGCAATGGCCTTACCAATATTGCTACAGAAGTTGTTTGCCAATAGCGGCGTAGGACCGAAACTTCGCCCGGACATCATGCCCGATTCTGTTTTGCGTAACACCGCGCAGACAGGATTTTCGAGCGCTGAGAAAGCTCAAGCCCGCACAAACATTGGAGCCGCTGACGCAAGCGACGTGGTGAAGCTCTCGGAGCAGACAGGCCTTACAGCCACCCAGAAAACGCAGGTCCTCACGAACCTCGGCGTTATCCAGGACCTCAAGCAACTTTGCTTAGACAACGGCGCCACTCAAGACGAAATCGACGCACTTCAGTAGGAGAACTGAATGACCACACTAAGTGAAATCAAAGCTCAATACCTGGCTGCGGCCAAGGCCAAGCCTATCGAGAAATACTGCATCAAAGACCACGAAGGGAAGATTGTGGCGAGAAGTAATTCTCCCGTGGTTCATGTATTCAACAACGAGGCAGACGACGCATACGCCGCCGAGCACTATCAGCTCAAAGAGATTTTTAACGGCATGAAGTTCTGGTATGGCGAGGAATCCCCCGCTGGACTTTATCAATCGGCGGACAGTCAGTTCTACACAGAATCCGAGTTGCCCGAACAGTCGGATGAATTCTGCACACAGCGCTACAGCAACGAGATCAAATCGGAGCGCAACGCAAGAATCTCTGACACAGACGACTATGTGAAACTGCCCGATATTACTGTTGCCCGTAGCGCAGGAGCCAAGAGATCAGCGCTGGAAGACGCAGACAGAACGGCCCTAGAGACCTACAGACAGGCTTTAAGAAACCTGCCTGAAGTCGAGGGCTTCCCGTTCGTCCAGTGGCCTGAGTTCCCTACAGCTCTAGCTTACGAGCTACAGCAGAAAGTCAATGCAAGATCACAAATGAGAGGGGGTTTCTAAATGAGCCTTATTAAATCTTTAATTCAACGGCTACTCGATAGCCGAACTCTGAGTTTGCGTTCCATCCGTACTACTAACCTTCAAACAGGAGGCGCATTATGCTGAAAAACATTCTGAGCCTCCTGCTGTCGAAGTTCTACAGCAAGGAAGAATCCGAGCTTGTAGGACATCAGGCTATGCCGTCAACCCAAAATGTGGCACTAACCCCGACAACTACTTCTATCGACGGCTGGGGTGTCGTTTACAACGGAGTTGCTCCAACTGATGGCTTTGCTTGTATAAGATTTACTGCGGATACAGCCACTTGTATTGCCTCGGCTCAAACACCGAACGTAAACGTCTTTACTACTCCACAAGTCGTGGGTGACATTCTTTTGTGTGCTTGTCCGATAGCAAAAGGGCAAGTCTTTATGTTATGTGCTAGACAGGCTAAAAACATCGAATGCTGGTTTACAAAAACCATCGGGGGGGGGGTGTCAAGCTCTTAAGAACGATCTTCTGCAAGGAGGTGCAATATGCTTAAAGCACTTGTACAGCTCTTTGCGGAGAAGTTCTTGCAGAGTAAGAAAGAATGGGTCGGAAGTCAAGGTCTTTTCTCAAACCCAAATCCCGGAACAACGTTCTTTGTTAACCACGCTCAGGCTCAGCTTTATACGCCTCCAAGTGATGGATGGATTACATTTGGCGGAAACCGATCAGCGATCAATGTCGGCATTACTGGAAAGCTGGGAACGTGTTGCGTTAACTCTCAAGGTTATCTCAGAATTACAACTCCGGTTCGGAAGGGGGATACCGTTAGTATCTATTGCTCGACGGACGATCAGCAACCGCTTGAGGCAAAATTCGTTCCCAGCGAAGGGGCAGCGTAACACTTCACTTGTAGGAGGTGCGTCATGCTGAAGTCGCTCCTCCAACTGCTCCTAGAGAGCTTCCATAAAAGCCATAGGTCAATGCCCCGTTTAACCGGATTGCAAAGCTCAACTGCTACCATTCCCACGGTTTCGTCCACCGACTTGATGACCATCACCACAGGTGTAGCACCTTGTGATGGTTGGTTACGAGTACAACTAGTATAAATTTCTATAATTACGTTATCTAATTAGAATAAGAAGTATAATACGGCCATGAATGGAGGAATTTCATGGCCGGTCGTACCCGCAAATTTAATCCCGTCTTATCTGAACAAGACAAAGCTACTCTTGAGAAGATCGTTTCTTCCAGAACTGAAGAGATTCGGAAGGTACAACGCGCAAAGATGATTCTGTTGGCCGCCTCCGGGAGCAGTAACACCGATATTGCAAATAACCTTGGGATTTCCCGTCCGGTCGTTAACAAAATAATCAAGCGCTTTTCTTCAGCCGGAGTCCAGGCAGCCTTAGAAGATGCAGCACGCCCCGGGCGTCCGAAAGAACTGGATCCGGAGCAGCAGACATGGATTATTTCTTTGGCCTGCAGCAAGCCAAGAGAACTTCCTGACGGACCGGCATTAGAGCTTTGGACCCTCTCTGCTCTTACCAACTACGTTAGAAGCCACTGCAAAGAGCATGGCTTTGATCGACTTGAATCTGTTGCGGCCTCTACCATTTGGTATTTATTAAACAAGTCGGAGATTAAACCACACCGTATTCGCTACTACTTGGAAAAGAAAGATGAGCAATTCGAGGCTAAAGCAAAGGAAGTGTTATTACTCTATAAAAAGATTGAATGGATAACGCAATTAGCGAAGAAATACGATGATCCGGAAGAAGAAATAACGCTTGTTAACCAAGAAGTTTTTATTTCTTACGACGAGAAACCGGGCATTCAGGCGGTGGAGAACAAGCATAAAGACCGGAATCCGAAACCCGGGAAAGGTTTTGTTCGGCGCGATTATGAATACATCAGACACGGAACCGTATCCCTGCTGGCAGGAATAGATTTGTTAACCGGAAAAGTTCACAGCATCGTCTGCGAATCTCATAAATCATCGGACTTCATTGATTTCTTAAAGATGCTGGACAAGACTTATCCGGAAGGGCTCGTTATCAACATAATCTTGGATAACCATTCTGCACACCGTTCCAGAGAAACCATGAATTACTTGGCTACACATCCGAATCGATTTAAATTCACCTTCACGCCGAAGCATGCATCCTGGCTCAATCTCATTGAATCATTCTTCGGGAAGATGGCCAGAACCTGCCTGAGGGGATTGAGGGTTCGTTCTAAAGAAGAGCTTGTCAATCACATTAACCGTTGGATCATGCAAGTGAATGCGGAACCGGTGATCTACCGCTGGAAATGGAAGCTTGAAGACAT
>ERZ773177.618-NODE-618-length-22478-cov-16.1198_pt1 | contig 22478 bp, 15 predicted proteins | sample MGYA00580534_ERZ773177 | MGnify/ENA primary metagenome ERZ773177 (study PRJEB29015, sample SAMEA2737872) | human gut metagenome | biome: human gut; feature: human-associated habitat; material: faeces | place: China | collected 2012 ...
TGGAGCAGTCTGGTAGCTCGTCGGGCTCATAACCCGAAGGTCGTTGGTTCAAATCCGGCCCCCGCAACCACCAAGCATCTTGATCTTATCAAGATGCTTTTTCTTTTTTGCATACAAAACGAGGGGCCGCACAGCTGTGCGGCCCCTCGTTTGCGTTTATATCTTTTACAGCATCCCGTGCCGACGCTGTTCGGCTTCCAGCTCCTGATTCAGGGCCGCCTTGCGGTGGTCGAGCAGGAGGTCTTTGTTGTACTGGAAATACCGCTCACAGCCGTTTTCGGCGATGAAGGCATGGGCGGCGGGCGAGAGGGTCAGCTCGGTGACGAAGACCACCATCTCCTGACTCTCGGCGAATGCCTGCTCCATGAAGTCGAAGGCCGCTTCCAGCGCGGCGCTGGCCGTCTGCTGGGCGGTGTCCCGGGCATCCGACAGGGTGCCGAACTGGGTGCGCAGCACCTTGAAAGCGGCGTCCGCGTCCAGCGCGGCGGCGCGCAGAAGTTCTTTCTCCCAGCCGCGCAGGGTCTTGGCGGTCTGCAAGCGGGCTTCCAGCGTGGGCTTATCCAGCAGACCGGCGGTGCGCTTTTTCTGAGTCTCGGCCTCGTAGTCGGCAGTCATCTGGTCAAAGAGCTGCGCCCAGCAGTTCGGCTCCTGTGCCAGCTCTGCGGGCATCTCGGCAAAGGCTTTCTTCGTCTCCCGCAGGAAGGCATAGCAGCTGTCGGCCGCAGCGTCTGCCCGCCGGGAGGCAGAGAAGCGCGTCTCGAGGCCGGACAGGATCAGGCTCACGAGGCTCAGCTTCTCGTCGAAGGGGGCCTGCAGCAGCCGCGCAAAAGCGGCAGGCTTGGCCTGACCGGCCAGAATGTCCTCCACGCCGTAGTCGTCACGGTACTTATAGTAGAGGTCGAGGTAGGCCGAGAAGTCCTCGGCGATCTTCTGGTGCTGGATATACTGGCGGATGAGCTCTTCATCGGCCTGCAGGCCCAGCGACTCATAGGTATTGAGCAGGTTGGAGAGGTCTTCCCAGCCGCGGGCGGTGACGAACTGGGTGCCGTCCACGTCGGCGTTTATCTGATAGAAGTTCTGGGGGTGCAGTTCGAGGTAGCTCAGGATCGCGCTGTGGATATGGGCTGCACGGGCGTAGTCCTTCCAGATCGGCAGATCCGGCTCAATGTCCATCCGGCGGACGCGGTCGAGGGTGACAATATCGAAATCGCGGACGGATTTATTGTACTCCGGCGGGTTGCCTGCCGCCACGATGACCCAGCCCGCAGGCACGGCCTGATTGCCGAAGGTCTTGCACTGCAAAAACTGCAGCATGGTGGGGGCCAGCGTCTCGGAGACACAGTTGATCTCGTCGATAAAGAGGATGCCCTCTTTCAGACCGGTGGCCTCCATCTTGGCGTAGATACTGGCGATGATCTCACTCATGGTGTACTCCGTCACAGAGACGTCCCGGCCGCCGTAGTTGCGCTGACGGATGAAGGGCAGGCCCACAGCGCTCTGGCGGGTGTGATGGGTGATGGTATAGGCCACCAGCGCCACGCCGCACTCCCGCGCCGCCTGCTCCATGACCTGGGTCTTGCCGATGCCCGGAGGCCCCATCAGCAGGATAGGGCGCTGGCGGATGGCCGGGATGGCGTATTCGCCCAGAGCATCTTTGGCGAGGTACGCTTTGACGGTGTGCTCGATCTCTTCTTTGGCTCGTTTGATGTTCATATTCTTTCCCTCGTTATCACGAATTGTTGAGGTCACGGTAGAGGTCATCTTCCTCCGCCAGCGCTTCGGACAGGGCCGAGGCGCTGCGGGCGGCCTCGCCGGTAAATTCTTCTTCGTCCAGCACCACTTTCATGGCCCAGGGCGGCACATTGGCGTCGTCGAAGCGGTCGCCCAGAAATAGAAATGCCGTGTCGTAAGCCGGGCGGCGGGCCGGGTAAGTTCCCATACCGTCGGTAAAATAGAGCAGGCCCCGGAGGTTTGAGAACTTCTTCTCGGCGCAGAGCTGGCTGACGTACTCGAAAGCGGGCCGGAAATCAGTGCCGCCGCCGCCCCGCAGCTCGAAATGGTTCATGGCACGGATGAGGTCGTCTTCGTTTTTGACGGGAATATCCTGCCGCACCGCGTTGTCGGCCTGGATGAGGTGGAGATTCATCCGATGGAAGAAATTCTCCCTGCCCTTCAGCAGAGTGTACGTCTCAGCCAGAAAGGCCCGCACCAGCTCACCCGAGGTGGAGTAGCTGGTGTCGATGACGAGGGCCAGCTCTTCTATCTTCTTGCTCTCCCGGGTCTCCAGCGGCTCGATGAGGGGCAGGTTGCCGTAGACCGACAGGCCATAGGTGTAAAAGTTCAGATCGAACTCGTCCGGGTCGAGGTGGACTTCCTCCCGGGTGACGCAGAACCGGCGCAGGAAGTCGCCGTAGCCGCGGCGGCTGCGGTTTGCGGCTTTGATCTGCTCCCGCATGGCATCCGCGCCCTCACCGGCCTCTTTGTCCCGGAGTTCCAGCTCTGTCTGCATCCGCTCGCCGATTTTTTGCCACGTCTTCTGGGGCAGCGGCGCAGGCATCTGCTGGGGCTGTTCGGGGGCATCTTTGGGCCAGAGGCGGTGGTCGTCGGTGTAGAATTCTTTTTCCAGCTGGCGGAGCACGCCGGGCGTCTGCCGCACCAGCCAGCGATAGATGGGAGCTGCAGCAGCCACTTTTTCCTGCGCGATGATCTCCTCATAGGCGTGTTGGCGCACCCACGTCAGGGGGCGCTGGACGCTCTTGCGGCCAAGACCGTCGATGACGTTCTCCACCGCAATGTCACACGCAAGGTCCCACAGGCGTTTGTCCCGCTTTCCGCGCAGCCAGAGATGGCGGAAGATGCAGTGGAACACCGTGTGGAGATAGAGCCGGTTGAGATATTTGGGGTTCTTCTGGTAGAGCCGCAGCAGGGCGCTGGGCTGGTAGCAGAGGATGGTCCCATCCGTCGCCAGCACCCCACACCGCTCGTCGGCGGTGGGCGTCAGGGCCGAGAGGGCCTGGTCTAAAAAGCGGAAGTCCAGATACAGCCCGCTGCGCACCACGGCCAGCACCTCGCCGCCCATCCGGGCCTGCCACTCTTCGTGAGTCTCGGGCCGGGCCGACTGGAAGGGCTTGCGGGGGTCAAAAAACGTTTCCTTCTCAGAAATCAAAATCATACCTCTTCTTTTGGGGCGCAGCGGCACGCTTTTTGTGCTCTGCGTCGGCCAGCAGGGCGGCAGCTTCGGCATTGTCGGCCTTGGCCGCGAGGGCAGCACCCTCGGCAAAGGCGTCAGCGTCCATCACATCCAGCGCCAGCAGGGCTTTGACACCCTCGGTGTCCTGCGCCTTGAGCAGACGGGTCAGCACCCGCCCGGTGTTGGTCTTGAGGAAGTCCCGGTAGGCATCCCGGGCGGCATCGCTCAGCTGCCACGGCCAGCGCAGGCGGTCGAAGCAGAGCATCGCCATCACCGAAGCGTCGTCGGCGTCGTGGCCCTGCGGGAAGATGGCGTCGTACTCCGCCGGGAGAAGCTTATTTTCGAGAAAGCACTGCCGGTAGTGGTAGCCCTGCCCCGAAAAGGTGTGGAGCAGGATGTGGGCGGGCGTCTCCTCGATGTCCTCCCAGTAGGCGGGATACCACAGCCCCGCCCGGGGTGCGGCCTCCCCCACCGGCCAGAACAGCGCCCGCACGGCCTCGGTGATGCTGCCCACGAGGGCAAACAGGCCGGTGGCCTGCTCGGGCGCAGCGCGGATGATGAGGTCTTCCAGCGCAAAGCAGTTGAGGAAGACATCGCTGCCCATGGTCAGCTCTCCTGTCCCGGCAGTCAGGCGGCGCAGCCTGCGGCAGTTGTAGAATGTGCAGCTGCCGATGACCCGCAGACTATCCGGCAGGGTGACTTCTTCGAGGAAGTTCCCGCAGGTGGGGTGGAGCTCGTCGTCCTGCGCCGGGGCGGCGGGGGCGTCGAAGTCAAAGCTGTACCGTTCTTTGCCGCCCACATCCCGGCCAAAAGCACGGGTCAGACAGAGCTTGCCGTCCTCGGCCCGCTCATAGCGGCAGGTCTTTTCCGGCCCGGGCAGGCCCCGGGGCTTTTCGGAAAAACAGTAATCTCCCAGTTCGGTGATGGGCCACCGGCCCTCCCCTTCCGGCGCAGGAACCGCCCCGGGCAGCTTCACGCAGGGCTCGCCGCCGTACACCCGCACAAGGCGGGCCGTGCCGCCCGCCAGCGGCAGAATATCCAGTATCATAAGAACCTCGCTCACAAAAAAGCTGCCGCACAGACACGCCGTGCAGCAGCTCCGTTCAAAACTTCATCACTGTGCGGCCTGTGCAAGGCAATCGTTCATTGCCGCAAATACCGCGTCGCTGGTCATGGTGCTGCCGGAGACAGCATCCACCCCGACGGTCGAACCAGCCGCCAGCAGGGAGGCCGACAGCGTCTCTGCCGCCTTGCCGCCCAGCTCCGGCGTCTCGCCGGAAGCGTCGATCACAACATTGGTCACCTTGCCGCCGGTGATGGTCACGGTGACGCCCACCTCGCTCAGACAGCCCTGCGCGCTGGCGGTGTAGGTGCCGTCGGTGTAGGTGTCGGCGTTGTCGGCAGCAGGCACGGTGCCGGTGTTGGCGATATAGAGGGCCAGCACGATGCCGAGGATGACGTCCAGCACCAGCATGAGGATCATGTTGCGGGTCATGTGTTTTTTCATGGTCTGTGAAGTGCTCCTTTTGCGATGTTTGGGGTCCGCTCGTTACTTTGCGGGCTTGAAGCTGTCGCGCAGGGTCACGACACGATTGTACACGCCGGGGTTCTTCGAGTCGGGCGTGAAGAAACCGGTGCGCACGAACTGGAACTTATCGCCGGGCTTTGCGTCGGCCAGAGCCTCTTCCAGCTTGCAGCCCTTGCGGACGACAACGCTGTCGGGATTCAGATAATCCTTGTAGTCGCTGCCCTCGGGGATGGCATTCATGTTCGCCTCGGTGAAGAGCTTGTCGTACAGGCGTACCTCGGCATCCACGGCGTGGGCGGCGCTCACCCAGTGGATGGTACCCTTGACCTTGCGGCCATCAGCAGGGTTGCCGTTGCCGGTCTCGAGGTCGGCAGTGCAGTGGATGACAGCGATGCTGCCGTCGGGGTTCTTCTCGACGCTCTCGCACTTGACGAGATAGCCGCCCATCAGACGGACTTCGCCGCCGACGGTCAGGCGCTTGAACTTCGGAGGCGGCACCTCGGCGAAGTCCTCGTTCTCGATCCACAGCTCCTTGGTGAAGGCGACCTTGCGGGTGGTGGTGTCGTTGGCTTCACGGTTGGGGTTGTTGGCGATGTCGAAATACTCGGTCTTGTCGGCGGGGTAGTTGTCCACCACCAGCTTGACGGGGTCCAGCACGGCGATGCGGCGCTGTGCGGTCAGGTCCAGCTCGCTGCGGATGCAGGCTTCCAGCTGGCGCATATCAATGAGGTTGTCGGACTTGGAGATGCCGGCCTCCCGCACGAAGGTGAAGATCGAAGAAGCGGTGTAGCCGCGGCGGCGCAGACCGCAGAGGGTGGGCATCCGGGGGTCATCCCAGCCGTCCACGATGCCCATCTCCACCAGCTCACGCAGATAGCGCTTGCTCATGACGGTGTTGGTCATGTTCAGGCGGGCGAACTCCCGCTGCTTGGGGAACTCGGTGCCAAAGATGTTCTCGATGACCCAGTTGTACAGCGGGCGGTGGTTCTCGAACTCGAGGCTGCACATGCTGTGGGTGATGCCCTCGATGGCGTCCTGGATGGGGTGGGCGAAGTCGTACATCGGGTAGATGCACCACTTATTGCCCTGACGGTGATGCTCGGCGTACTTGATGCGGTAGATGGCCGGGTCACGCAGATTCATGTTGGGGCTGGCGAGGTCGATTTTAGCGCGGAGGGTCTTTTCGCCCTCCTTGAACTCGCCTGCACGCATCCGGCGGAAGAGGTCGAGGTTCTCTTCCGGGGTGCGGTCGCGCCACGGAGAGGGACGGGAGGGCTTGCCTGCGTCGCTGCCGCGGTACTCGCGCATCTCGTCGCGGGTCAGGTCATCGACGTATGCCTTGCCCTCGAGGATGAGCTTCTCGGCATACTCATAGCACTTGTCGAAGTAGTCGCTGCCGTAGAAGATGCCGCCGTTGGGGTCGGCACCCAGCCAGTGCAGGTCCTCGATGATGCTGTTGACATACTCCTCCCCTTCGCGGGCGGGGTTGGTGTCGTCGAGGCGGAGGTTGAACTTGCCGCCGTACTGGTTTGCGATGGACCAGTTGATATAGATGGCCTTGGCGCTGCCGATGTGCAGGTAGCCGTTGGGCTCCGGCGGGAAGCGGGTGTGGATCTCGCGGATCTGTCCTTCGGCGAGGTCGGCGTCAATGATCTCGGTCAAAAAGTTTTTATCTGCCATAGTGGCGTTCCCCCTGTCAGGGCATAGCAAGCCCGGAATTACACGTTTGATACCCCTTATAATACACTATTTCCCGCTTTCCTTCAAGGTGGAAAGCCGAAGTTCCACCTGTTTTCGGCGTCGTTTTGCGAAAAAGCTTTCCCTGTCTCCCGCTTTTTGCAAAAAAAGCGAAATTCATGCTTGACATTCCGCACAAAATCTTATATAATAATCAAGCATTCAGCGAATGCGACAGATAGATAGGGGTATAGCTCAGTTGGTAGAGCAGCGGTCTCCAAAACCGCGTGCCGTGAGTTCGAGACTTACTACCCCTGCCACAAGCGCACAGAGAGTACTCTGTGCGTTTTGTTTTTGTATTTTTCCCGGAATGTCGGACTTTCCAAAACTTTTTTGACATTTTCTGAAATTCGTGCTTGACAACAGCGCGTTTCTCAGGTATAATAACACACGTTCCGGCGGTCAACCGCCAGAAACGATGCACTTGAGCGATCATGGCCCGGTAGCTCAGTTGGTTAGAGCACCAGCCTGTCACGCTGGGGGTCGTCGGTTCGAGCCCGATCCGGGTCGCCATTTGCTGCTATAGCTCAGTTGGTAGAGCGCATCCTTGGTAAGGATGAGGTCTCCAGTTCGAATCTGGATAGCAGCTCCATCGAGAGAAACCACTTGAATCCTTGCGGTTCAGGTGGTTTTTTGTATTTCCGGTCATTTTTACCATCCGGTTTTCTTTTTGCTGCGCAAAAAGGCCCCCGGCACCATGCGGACGTGCCGGGGGGCTTTGCAATATGGAGGAAGCAGGGCGATGCGGTACGCCCCGCCGGGGTAAGTCAGTGGATCAGCTCGTTATGAGCTGCGCCGTTGATGGTGAGCTGAGCCTCGCCGCCGTTGTGGGCAAGCACAAAGGGGGTAGCATCGGGGCCCATGGCCAGCATCTCGTCGATGACAAGGCTGGACTCCCGGCTCCGGGTGCGGAACACCACCACATCGGCACCCTGTGCCTTGATGGCCCGCAGGTCGCCCAGCACAGCGTTGAGAGCGGCATCCTCAGAGGGTACCGCAATGATGTACCGACCATCCACCACAGAGGTCTCGTAGGTCTCTGCGCCGGTCACGGTGTAGTTGGGGGCGCCGTTGGTGCTCTCCCGCTCCAGCATGGGCACCCAGTCCCGCTGCTCGGTGGCATCGCAGTTCTGGCACTTGTACACCGTGTAACCCATCTCAGTATAGGTGGGGGCAACAGTCTTCACCGGCTCCGTGTAGGTGTGTACGCCGGTGGGCTCGGTCTCGTCGTCCTGCTTGGTCTCGTGGCACACCGAGCACTCATACACAGTGTAGCCCTTCTGGGTGCAGGTGGGGGCAACGGTCTCGCCCTTTACCCACGTGTGGGCGATGACATCAGTATAATCCTTGTTTTCGGTCTGGCCGCAGACGCTGCACTTGTACACGGTGTAGCCCTGCCGGGTGCAGGTGGGGGGAACCACCTGACCTGTGCTGACCAGATTATGAGGCAGGCAGGCCACAGGCTCTGTTCCTGCATCTTTGCCGCAGTAGAGGCACTTGTAAATCTTCTTGCCCGGCGTGCTGCATGTAGGGGGTACGGTCTCCGAGAGGTAGGTCTTTTCGTGGGCGCATTTGCCATTAAGCTTGTCCGTTACTTTCTTCCATTCGTTGTCCTCGTGGACCAGTCTGTCATGACTCGGAGTATTGTTATCCTCAGACTTTATCTTAGCTTCCAACACAGCTCCATCCTTGGCTTCGGTGCCGTCATAGGTTCCAACAGTACCCTGTATCTCAACCTTTGCCTGATCTTTGAGCACCAGTTTGCCATTTATACCAGAGCTAACGCCCTTCAACTGCGCATTGCCCGATACGGTGGTCTGGCCCTGTTCATTGGAGTTTGCACTGCCAATTCGATTTTCTACCGTTACATTGGCGTTCTCAGAAATGTTGACCTTGCTATTTTTTCCACCAATAGCATCGTCTGCCTTCACAACGGCATTGCCGGAGATGTCGACCGTGGTGTTATTGCTGCGATCTCCGATGCATCCTTCAGTATTTACCTTAGCGTTACCAGTAATGGTGATTTTATCATTGCTCGCTCCACCATAAGAGTATCCAATATCGCCGCCCCAGGTATAACCGTTATTATCAACCTTTTTGACATTTACCTGTGCATTTCCGGAGATCTCAATTTCCATGGTACAGTCGCTGCTGCTTGAACCACTATTCTTGGGTCCACCAAGAATCTGGCCCGTAACATCCACCACCGCATCGCCGGTGATCTTGATGCCGGCAGCATTGCCTTCCTTGCTGCCGAAATCGCCATCCACTACGACAGTACCGTTGTTGATCTCAATATCTTTGGTGCCAGCCGCATCCTCATAGCGGGCAAAACAATGGTTCCGTCCTCCGATGGCGGCTCCGTTACCATAGCCCTTCAGGGTGAGCTTCTGGTCGGTATCCTGCGCCGTGATGGTGAGCTTGCCGGTGCTGGTGTTGTCGTTCTTCTGAATGGCAGCGTTATTGTAGTTGCTGGTAAGCAGGTTATCGCCCTTTACTGTGATCCGCACATCGCCCTCGCCCTGAATATCAATGGCTGCCGTGCCACGGGCCTCTGTACCTGCCGTTTTTGGCCGGTCGATGGTGGCATTGTTCAGCGTCAGCTTGACCAGCTTATCCAACGTATTGTTGAAGATCTGGATGATGCCGGTGCGCTCACTTTTCTCGCCGCTGCGCTCTCCCTCGCCGCCGCTGCGGGCCGGAGCCTTGCGGGAGCCATTGGAGGCGTCATTAGAGGTGTCGTCAGAGGCGCTGGCAGAGGCGCTGGTGGAAGCCACGGCAGAGGCCTTGGCCTCTTCTGGCTTGGGCTGTCCCTCGTCCTCTGCTTTGGGCTCCTGCCGCTCGCCAGCGGAAGCATTCAGCTCCCCGTTTGCAGGGGTGATGGTGCTCTTCTTCTGCTGCTGGGGGTCAGAGAGATTTTCTTCCGCATCCAGCGCCCGGTATGTATCGCTGGAACTACCAGAGCCGCTGGAGCTGCCAGAGCCGCTGGAGCTGCCAGAGCCGCTGGAACTGCCAGAGCCGCTGGAACTGCCAGAGCCGCTGCCGCTGCCAGACCCGCTGGAGCTCTCCGAGCTGCTGCATACATAGCTGCCGGTGATCTCGATCTCTTCATCATCTTTGATGCTGGTAACTCCGTCCTGACCATCCTGCTTCACGGTGATGCCGCTTTCATCTGCCGTGATCACAAGGCCGCCATTGGAAAGATCAAAGGTGGCCGCAAATGCCGGGGCGGAAAGGGATACCGCCATGCTCAGGGCCACGGCCGCCGCCGCGACTTGCCGGAGCAATTTTTTTCTTCGCATGATTTTTACCTCCTGTTTTGCATTTTGTGGCTTTTCTGCCAAATTTATTATACCCCCCCCCCTACCGCCTGTGCAATATGACGGTTGAACAATCTTGCCCCACTTTTTTTAGCAAAAATGACAAAAAACGCCGTTGGCCCGCACCTTTTGTGCAGGCCAACAGCGTTATCATCCATGTATCCCGGATAAAATATCACGCTCGTGCGTTTGCCCCCGCTGCCCCAACCGGCCGGAGCAAACAAAAAACACCCCGAAGCCTTAATGGCTTCAGGGTGTTCTGAGCTGGAGCTGCTATCCAGATTCGAACTGGAGACCTCATCCTTACCAAGGATGCGCTCTACCAACTGAGCTATAGCAGCACACTCACAGCTCAATTATAATACCATAAACTCTGCCGCATTGCAAGCGTTTTTTGCAAAAAAATCTGGCATTTTGCGTTTTTCTGCCCGGATGCAGAAAAACGGCTGCCGTTTTTCCACGGCAGCCGTCTGCATTGTTGAAACTATTACTCGATGAGGCCGTTCAGCAGGGCCAGGCACTTGCGGCTGTGCAGCTTGCGGATGGCCTTTGCCTCGATCTGGCGGACGCGCTCACGGGTAACGCCGAAGTCGCGGCCCACCTCTTCCAGCGTGCGGGGACGGCCATCGTCCAGACCAAAGCGGAGACGGATGACCTTCTCTTCACGGGGGGTCAGGCTCTTGAGGGCCTGATTGATCTGCTGGGCCACCATGGCGCGGTCAGCAGCCTTGCCGGGAGCCTCGGCGTTCTCGTCGGCGACGAAATCGCCCAGAGAGGAATCCTCTTCCTCGCCCACGGGGCTTTCCAGACTGGCGGGCTCCTGTGCCATCCGCTGGATCTCACGCACACGCTCCACGCTCATGTCCATGGCCTTTGCCAGCTCTTCCGGGGTGGGCTCGTGGCCGTTCTGGTAGACCAGCTGGTTGGTGGCCTGACGCATCCGGTTGATGGTCTCGACCATGTGCACCGGGATGCGGATGGTGCGGGCCTGGTCGGCGATGGCGCGGGTGATGGCCTGACGGATCCACCAGGTGGCGTAGGTGGAGAAGCGGAAGCCGCGGTCGCAGTCGAACTTCTCAGCCGCCTTGATGAGGCCGATGTTGCCCTCCTGGATGAGGTCGAGGAAGGCCAGATTGTGGCCCACATGCTTTTTGGCGATGGAGACCACCAGACGGAGGTTCGCTTCGCTCAGGCTGCGGCGGGCGTTCAGGCCGTCGCGGCGGGTCTTCAGCAGCTCCTGACGGCGCTCCTCGGTCAGGGGGCCGTTCTCCACGGCCTCCATGGCCTCTTCCTCCGCGGCCTTTTCCTCGGCGTCCACGCTGGGCTTCTCGCTGCCCTCTTCGTCGATGTCCTCGGTGTAGCTGCGGCTGTTCTCGTCCTCCTCGAACGAGAAGCGGGCGCTGTTCTTTTTGATGTACTCGGGCGCACCGTACTTCTGGCGGTCGGCCTGCAGGATATGGGCAGCCTCGGCGCCGGCGTGGATGCGCTTGCTCAGGTCAACTTCCTGCTCCGCGCTCAGCAGAGGGATCTGGCCGATCTGCTTGAGGTAGTTCTTGACGGGGTCGTCCAGCAGCTCATCCATCGCAGCCTTCAGGTCGGCGGGGTTCTCCTCGGCGGCTTCTTCCTCGTCCTCGCCGCCCAGGCCCAGCTCGTCGCTGTTGTTCTCGGCGTTTTCCACCTCGGCGATGATGCTGTCCACGTCCAGATTCACATCGGCGTCGGCCTCATCCTCGATGATCTTGATGCCGCGCTCTTCAAGGAGCGTATAGAGCGTTTCCACATCCATCCTGCACTGTGCAGCCAAAGTTTTGGCCTCCTGTGCCGACAGGGTGCCTTCGCCTTTCGTCAACAGTTCCTTCAAAGTCATGCCCATTTCGCTCTCTCCTTCTCACTGCGGGGGAAGCGCCCCGCAAGTGAACTTGTCTCATAGTTTCGGCCTTGCCTCTTAAATCACAAGACCTCCGTTGACGCCGAACACCTGGCCGGTGATGTAGCCGGCGTCTTCTCCGGCGAGGTACAGCAGAAGCTTTGCCACCTCTTCGGCGGTGCCGAGACGACCCACAGGGGTCTCTTCGGCCAGCGCCGCTTTGTCCTCAGCAGTGAACGAGGCCATCATATCGGTGTCGATGACGCCGGGGGCCACGCAGTTCACGGTGATGCCGCTGGGACCTTCTTCTTTTGCCAGCGCCTTGGTCAGGCCGATGAGGCCCGCCTTGGCGGCGGAATAGTGTACCTCGCAGCTGCCGCCGGTCTGGCCCCACATGCTGCTCACGGTGAGGATACGGCCCGCTTTGCGGCGTATCATCCCGGGCAGGGCCAGCTGGCAGAGGTTGAACGCACCGGTCAGGTTGACGTCCAGCATCCGCTGCCACTCTTCCGGCGTGATGTCGGTGAACAGCTTCTGCTGGGCGATGCCCGCGTTGCTCACCAGCACATCCACCCGGCCCAGCGCCTGCTCGGCGGCGCGGAAGGCCAGCTCACAGCTGGCCCGGCTGGCCACGTCACACTGGATGGCCAGTACGCCCGGCAGCTCTTTTTGCAGGGCTGCGGCGGCCTCGGCGTTGGTGTGGTAGAACACTGCCACCCGGCAGCCCGCCGCATAGAATGCGCGGGCTGCTGCTGCGCCGATGCCCCGGTCGCCGCCCGAGATGAGGACGGTGCGCCCCTTCGCCGCCGGGGCAGTGCTCTGGGGCTCTGCCGCAGGTTCCGGCTCGCGTTCCGGTGCCGGTGTGTTCTCCGGCGCAGCGCTGACCGGCGTTTCCCTCGTTTCCTGCACCGGCGGTGCGGCCACAGCCGCTTCTTCCGGCTCGGGCAGGGTCGGCCTGCGCTGTTCGTTCTTCGGCCCGGCGTCTGCAAGGTCAAATGTCAGCTCAAATTCGTCGTTGTACAAGAGTCAAACCCTCCTGTCCACTTTTTTCGGCCGCAGCGCCTCTTCGTGTCAAAGCCTCTGCGGCGGGAAAGGAAACAGCTTCCCCCACCCCGCCGGAGCTGCGCTCTGCTCACTTTTTCCGGTCTAGGCCGGCTCTGCGGCGCGCCCGGCGGCATTTGTGTGGTTTCGACAAGTTTCCATTGAATAATATAGCACAATCGGGCGAAAAAATAAAGTGGTCACCGGTGATTTTTTCACGCAGTTCCCACTTTTTTCACAGATTCAGGGGGTCACGGGCGGCTTCCAGCGGGGCTTTGCGGCCCGCCTGACCCGCAGTGAAACAAAAAATTCCTGCAAAAGCTGCTGTGCCTCATCGGCCCGCAGTCCCTTCTCGATGACGGGGTGATGGTTGAAGGGCTGGGCGAAGAGGTCTGTCACCGAGCCGCAGCAGCCCGCCTTGACGTCGGCGGCACCGTACACCACCCGCTTGATGCGGCTGTTGATGATGGCGCCGCTGCACATGGGGCAGGGCTCCAGCGTCACGAACAGCTCACACTGCCACAGCCGCCAGCCGCCCAGCTTTTTGCAGGCCACGTCGATGGCCAGCAGCTCCGCGTGGTGGAGGGCGTTTTTCTCCGTCTCGCGGGTGTTGTGGGCGGCAGAGATGATCTCTCCGTCCTTCGCCACTACCGCGCCCACAGGCACTTCGCCCAGCGCAGCGGCCTTCCGGGCCTCTTCCAGCGCCGCGCCCATCAGCTCAAAATCGGTCATCCCATTCCCCTTTCTGCCAGCCGTGCGGCAAACACGAGGCAGTTATTTATAATATGTAACGCGCTGCCGGGCCATACGCTCTTCGCTTTCTGGGCCGCCCAGCCGAAGATGAGCCCCATGCCCAGCGCATAGGCCCGGGCCGTCCAGCTGCCGTGCAGGGCCGCAAAAAGCACCGCCTGCACCACCACAGCCCCTGCGCCGCCCAGCGGCTGCAAAAGATAGAGCGCCCCGCCCCGAAAGGCAAGCTCTTCTGCCAGAGGGGTCACAAGGCAGATGCGCAGTGCCGCCCACCCGAGGGCCGCGCCCTCGGGCAGAGCCGTCTTTTCCGCCGGGAGCAGCAGCTGTGCTCCCACCGCCAGCAGCCCCCAGAGCACCGCCGCCTCGGCCAGGACCCGGCACTGAGCCGGAAAAGACGGTTTTTCCGTTTCCCTTATCAGTCTTTTCACGGCGCACCCTCCTGTCGGCGGACATTGTACCATACTGCCGCCCCGTTTTGCAAGCAGTTTTTCGTTCATTCGAAGAAATTTCACTCAAAAGATTGACATACCGCCCGGCGTTCTGGTATACTTTGTACGACTTTTTTACGGATTTGTCGTTTTACCAAAGACACACGATGAACGCACCCATGGAGGTACGAGCTATATGATACGCATTCTTACCGATTCCGCATCCGACATCCTGCCCGCCGAGGCCGCACAGCTGGGTGTGGACGTCATCCCCCTCAACGTCACCCTCGAGGACGGCACCGTCATCCGGGACGGCGTGGACCTGACTCCCAGCGAGTACTACGAGCACATGGCCGGCTGCAAAAAGCTGCCCACCACCAGCCAGCCCAGCCCTGAGCTGTTCGAAAAGTTCTACGCCGAGGCTGCTGCCGCCGGAGACGAGGTCGTGGGCATCTTCCTGTCCCATGAGCTGTCCGGCACCTATCAGTGTGCGAAGCTGGCCGCAGACCTGGCCAATGTGGACAACGTCCTCTTCGTGGACAGCACCAATGTCTGCCTCGGCGAGGGTCTGCTGGTGCGTATGGCCGCACACCTGCGGGATGAAGGCAGGTCCGCCATCCAGATCGCCGCCACCCTCGAGCACGCCAAGGAGCACCTGCACCTCGTCGCCGCCATCGACGACCTGAAGTATCTGCGCAAGGGCGGCCGTCTGCCCGCCGCCGTCGCCGTGGCCGGCGGGATGCTGGGCATCAAGCCCCTCATCACCATCAAGGAGGGCAAAGTCGCCATGGCCGGCAAGGCCCGGGGCCTGCCCGGCGCATACGTCGCCCTCTTCAAGAAGATCGAGGAGCTGGGCGGCGTCAATCCCCGTTTCCCCTCTCTGGCCGGTTACACCATCAGCCCCCGCGAGGTGAACCCCATCCAGACCTATCTGGTGGACAATCTCGGCCTTTCCGAGCCGCTGGTGCGCCAGATCGGCTGCGTCATCGGCACCCACGCCGGTCCCGGTGCGTTTGGTCTGGCCTTCTTTGATAACGGGCTGGTCATCGACTAAGAGTATATAGGAAGAGGCTGCTGTGCAGACGCACGGCAGCCTCTTTTCGTTTTTCCTTACAGCATATCCGTGATGAGCTTGCCCAGCAGGAGCACCAGCACCACGAGCATCATGGGGCGGATGAACTTTGCGCCCTTTCTCAGGGCGAAGTGAGAGCCGATGATGTTGCCGACGATGTTGCTGATGGCGCAGGGGATGCCCACCGGAAAGACCACCAGCCCGCTGCTCAGATAGGTGAAGAGGCTGGCGTAGTTGCTGGCGAGGTTGAGCACCTTGGCGTTGCCGTTGGCGGTGCGCAGGTCGAAGCCCATCAGGCTGGTGAAAGCGATGATGGCAAAGGTCCCGGTGCCAGGCCCCACCATGCCGTCGTACAGACCGATGCCAAAGCCGATGGCCAGGGCCAGCAGGGCCTTTTTCAAATTCAGGGTGCCGTCATCTCGGTTCTCGTCCGGGAGGTTGCGCTGCCACAGGATGATGACTGCCGCGATGGGCAGGATGATGAACATCATCATCTGCAGCACCTCATCGCTGAGCATCAGGACGATGTGTGCGCCCAAGGCACTGCCCGCAAAGCTGCCGATGGCAGCGAGGATGCCGACCTTGAGGTTCATCGCGCCGTTCTTGAAGAAGCTGGCCGTGGCGAACGTCGTGCCGCAGGCGGCGCTGAATTTGTTGGTGGCGTAAGTATAGTGAGGCGGCAGGCCCGCGAAGAGATAGGCCGGCAGACTGATGAGTCCGCCGCCGCCCGCTGCCGAATCCACAAAGCCCGCAAAGCCGGTCATGAACACCAGAAATGCCATCATCGGCAGGCCGATTTGAATACCCATTGTTATAATTCCCCTTAATATTCCTATTTTTTCCACGATTTTACTTGTACAGCTCACCCTCGCAGGCCAAGATCTGGTCGAGTATCATCCGGGACACCCGGGCGCCGTAGACCATGGAGGGATGGTCATTGTACTCGATGATGTCGTGGAAGTCCTTGTTCATCAGGACGATGACATACTCGCCGTAGGGGGTGTGGACGATGCCGCCGTCGTTGCGGCAGGCGTTCATGCTGCCGCTCTTGCTGGCCACCCAGATGAGTTCCGGCTCGCCGGTCTCCTCGCAGTCGAGATAGAACTGAGGGAAGTCGTGGGTCAGCATGGTATTGTAGTGCTGCTGACGGAAGATGGCCAGCATCTCGGCGCTGGCCTCAGCGCTGACGAGCGTCCCCTTTGCCACCTGCCCAAACAGCGAGGCGTAGTCCCGGGGCGTCGTGGTGCCGAGGTCGTTGTAAAGATCAAAGTGGAGCGGGTTGTGCAGGACGGTGTGGGCAAAGCCCATCTCCCGGATGCAGGCGTTGATGGTGTCCAGCCCCAGATAGTCGATGACCATGTTGGTAGCGATGTTGTCGGAGCAGATGATCATCATGGTGGCAGCGTCTTTAACTTTCAGACTTGCGCCCACGCCCAGCGCCCGGAGCATACCGGAGCCGTCCACAAAGTGCTCGGGCTTGTAGGTGATTTTTTCCTCGAGGCTGGCTTTGCCCCGGCTGGCCTGCAGATACAGGACTGCGAGGATATATGCCTTGATGGTGGAAGCCGTCTCAAATTCCTCGTCAGCGCCGATCTCGACCGTGTGGCCGTGCAAGTCGTCCACAAAGACGCTCATCTTGCCCTGATAGGAATACAGCTCGGCGGCAATACGCTTTTCCAGCGTCATGTTTTTATCCATTTTGGAATCTCCCTGTCGTTTTATACATTATTTAGAGGTTTTCTTCGAAGAACCGCCGGGCGTTGCGGTAGAAAATGGCCTCTACCTCGTCCTCGGTGAAGCCCTCGCGGCGGAGTGCATCGGCCAGCAGCGGGAGCTTGGAGCAGTTGTCCATTTCCAGCTTGCCGCCGATGCCGTCGAAGTCACTGCCCAGACCGATGATCTCAATACCGCCTACCTGCTTGAAGTGGGCCGCGTGCTTTGCCATCAGGGCCGTGGTGCTGCGGCAGAGCTTTTCTTCGGGCTGGTTGTCGAGGAAGCCGCTGCAGTAGTTCAGACCCACGAGGCCGCCCTTGTTGGCGAGGGCGCGGATCATCTCGTCGGTGAGGTTGCGGCAGTGGGGCGCGAGGGCGCGGCAGTTGGAGTGGCTGGCCGCAAAGGGGCGGGTGGAGTGCTCCACAATGTCCCAGAAGCCCTTGTCGGACAGGTGGCTCACGTCTGCGATGATGTGCAGACGCTCCATCTCAGCCAGGAACTCGAAGCCCTTCTCCTTCAAGCCCGTCTCGGTGTTGGGGGCGCAGGGCCAGATGTTGCGGCCCCCGCCGGGGACGACGTTGGGGCTGGCAAGCTCGTTCTCGTGGTTCCAGGTCAGGGTCATCATGCGGGCGCCCAGCTCGTACATCCGGCGCAGCACGCCGATGCTGCCCTTGCAGCAGCCGCCCTCCTCAATGGTGAGCATTCCGCTGATCTTGCCCTCGGCGGCGTTCTTGCGGATGTCAGAGGGTTGATACACCGGAGCAATATCCTCCGGGTATTTTTCCATGATGCGTTTGAAGACGTCGATCTCTTCCAGCGCCGTCACCAGCGGGTCGGCACCGGGGGTCTTGTCGCCCAGATTGACAAAGGCGGCGAAGCACTGCAGCATATAGTCGCCCTTTTTCAGTTTCTGCAAGTCGATGTGCAGATCATTCTGTGCAAAGCTCTTGGGCGCACCCGCCTTTTCGGCGTAGCGCAGCTCACTCAGGGTGTCACAATGTAGATCAAAGACTTTCATTTTTGGTTCTCCTTTGACAAAGGGAAGGTTCTTCTTCCTTTAAGCTACGTTCTCTTTTGCGTGCCAAAAGAGAACCAGAAAAGCACCAGCGATTTCGACGCGCTGGATCCACGAGAAAGGGGCTGCTCGCCCCTTTCAGACCCCGAAGGGGAAGTCGAAGTGGAAAAATGCTAGCCGCTTCGCTAAACGCATTTTTCTCACTTCTCCGATTTGCTGCTCCGCAGCTGGTGTTACCTCTCTGCTGACGGTAACGTCCAGCAGAAACGTGAAATCTTCGGCGAAGCCGTAAAACGGCGGAGAGCGAAAATTCAGAACACGCTCCCCACCGCATACAAACACTTCACCAGATCCTCCCGATACAGCGGGTCGCTCGGCTCAAGGCTGTTGATGACCACACCGCCGCTGACGGCGGCACCGGTGGAGTGGATATACCGTCCTTCGCCCAGATAAAGCGCCACATGGCCGGGGAAGAAGAGCGCATCGCCGGGCTTTTTGTTCTCGAAGGCCACCTCATGCATCGGCCAGCCCTCGATGATCTTTGCGTCGCGGTAGATGAGCACACCGCACTGCATGTAGGCACTGCTGACGAGGCCCGAGCAGTCGATGCCCCGGCCCGACTTGCCGCCCCAGCGGTACTCGGTACCCATATACTTTTTTGCCTGCTCGCAGACAGCGGCGCGGAAGGCTTCTTCGCTGCCGCCGTACCAGCGCGCCACAGCTTCCGGCACGAGCTTGTCTGCCGTCGTGTTCAGCGTCTCGGCCAGCGCGTCATTGAAGGCAAGGCCCTCTCTCTGGGAGAAGACCGCCGTCATCTCATATTTCACCGGCTCCAGCGCCACGTCCCGGACATAGCCCGTCCGGCCATCCGTCAGCAGGACTTTCGCCCAGCCCTTGTGGGCCTCGGCCTCTTCGGCGGTCTCAGGCTGGCGGCGGAGAACGCCTCCCCGCTCCAGTTCCATCATCCGGACGCCCTGCACCTTGGGCAGGCTGAGGACATCCGCAGCGCGGCCCACGAGAACGAGGTCTGCCCCCAGATACTCCCACAGCTCCTCCTCGCGGACAAACTGCAATTCCCGCTGATCCACATAGCCATGGTAACCGTAAAAGCTGACCACTTCGGCCACATCGGGCGGAAGCCGGACGCCCGCAGCGGTCACGCCGCCGGGTGCAGTCCGCACCTGACAGGCCTGCCCATACAGGCCCTCATCTCCGATGGTGGAGACAAGACCCTCCTCGCCCTCTTTGATGGTCTGAGGCAGATCGTAAATGGTGCCGACCGGCACCGAAAACAATGCGTATTTCATGGTTCGCTCCCTTCCAGCAGCTGCAGCAGCTCATCCGGCCGCATCGAGAGGATGGCACCATCGGCGGTGCCGGTCACGGTGTCGGCCAGCGACTGCTTGGCCTGCTGCAATTCCACGATTTTTTCTTCAATGGTATCCTGTGCAATGAGCTTATACACCTGCACCGGGTTCTGCTGGCCGATGCGGTAGGCGCGGTCGGTGGCCTGATTCTGGGCGGCGACGTTCCACCACGGGTCGTAGTGGATGACGATGTCCGCCGCCGTCAGGTTGAGGCCGGTGCCGCCGGCCCGCAGCGAGATGAGGAAAACGCTCACCTCTCCCCCGTTGAACCGCCGGACCAGCTCCGCCCGGACGGGCTTCGGCGTCGAGCCCTGCAGCGTAAAGTGGCTGATGCCCTCGGCGTCCAGACGCTTTGCCAGCAGCTCGAGCATCGAGGTGAACTGGCTGAACAGCAGGATGCGGTGGCCGCCCTCCACGGCGCTGGAGACAAGCTCCGCGCAGGCGTCCAGCTTGGCGCTGCCGCCCTCCCAGTTGTCTGCGATAAGGCGCGGGTCGCAGCAGATCTCCCGCAGCCGCATGAGGACGGCGAACACCGCCATCTTGTCCTCGGGCTTTGCGGCCTGCAGCTTCTCCCGGGCGTCCACCACAGCGGCCAGATAGAGCTTGCGCTGCTCCTCTTCCAGCTCGATGCGGTAGACATTCTCGGTCTTGGGCGGCAGCTCCTTGAGCACATCCGACTTCATGCGGCGGAGGATGAAGGGGCCGGTCAGCTGATTGAGACGCCGCACGGCGGTCTGGTCTTCCTCCTGCACGATGGGCTTCTCGAACCGGCTGCAAAAGCTCTTGTAGGGCGGCAGATAGCCCGGCATCAGGAAGGAGAAAATGCTCCACAGCTCGCCCAACCGGTTCTCCACCGGCGTACCGGTGAGGGCGAACCGCACCCGGCTGCGCACCTTGCAGACGGCCTTGTATTTCTGGGTGGTGTGGTTCTTGATGGCCTGCGCCTCGTCGAGGATGCAGGCGTAAAACTCCTGCCCCTCGTAAAGCGCCTCGTCACGCCGCAGCAAATCGTAGCTGGTCACCACGAGGTCGGCGGCGGGCCAGCTCTCAGCCAGCTCTGCGCGGTGGGCAGCGTCGCCGTCCACCACCACGCAGGAGAGTTCGGGCGTGAATTTCTGACACTCCTCGGCCCAGTTCAGCACCAGCGAGGCCGGGCAGACGATGAGGCTGGGCAGAGTCTGGCCGTTCTGCTTCATGGCCAGCAGGTAGCTCAGCACCTGCACCGTTTTGCCCAGGCCCATATCGTCGGCGAGGATGCCGCCCATGCCGTAACCATCCAGCGTCCGCAGCCAGCGGTAGCCGTCCCGCTGATATTTGCGCAGGGTCTTTTGCAGGGAGGCAGGCGGGGCATACTCGCTGTCCTTGACGGCGTGGAAGCTCCGGCTGATGCGCCGGAAGGCGTCATCCCGGTTGAAGCGCACACCGGTCTGGCCCGACAGCGCCCAGTCGAGGCTGGGCGCACGGTAAAGCGGAAGCTGGGCGTGGTTCTGGCCCAGCTTTGCGCCGGAGAGCTCCAGCGTTTCGTTCAGTTCGTCCAGCACTTCCAGCGAGTCATCCAGCCGCAGCAATCGGCCATCCCGCAGGCGGTGGTAGCGCTTTTTCTGGTGGAGCGACTTGAGCAGAGCTTTCAGCTCGCTCACCGGGAATTCGCCGGTGTCCACCTCCAGATCAAGCACACTGCCCTGTACCGACACCCCCACCGAGATCTTCGGCGGCGCAGCCTGCAAGTCGCGGAATGCATCGCTGAGGTAGACTTCGCCCTCCGCCAGCAGGGCCGGCACACCCTCTTCAAGAAAAGTGACAAGAGTATCCTCGTCGTCTGTGCCATATTCGGCGGGGCTGGTGTCGGTCTGCTGGGTCAGATAAGTTTGGAGCAGTCGGCCGGCCCGACGCTCTGCGCGGGCGTCCCTCAATAAATCAGTCGGGGCCGCAAAAGGCGTCACCCGGTCTTCCCCATACAAAAATTCCGGGTGGGCGCGGACGGCCCCCATGTGGGGCGCATCCAGATAAAACTGCACCACCGGCTCCAGCGGTATCTGATTCAAAAGCAGCCGGTCAGGGTCGTCGATGGTGATCTTCCGGCCCAGCTCCGGCAGCACAAAGCTGCAAAACGACACGGCATCCTTGCTGGTGAAAAAGAGTCCGCTACCGCAGAGGGCATTCAGCGCGGGCAGCAGACGGGCCGCTTCGGCTCGTTCCAGCTTCCAGATGGTGTCTTCATTATAAAGGTAGCTGTAGTCGAGGCCCTGCAATGTGTACAGGCTTGGTTCCACCACGATGTGTACGCCGCCCCTCTTCTTCTCGACCCGCAGCGTCAGCGCGGGCAGACCCTTTCGCAAGGCGTAGCCGCCCACCTCGCCCCTCGGCTCATATAAAGCCACCAGTTCATCCAGCAGCTCACCCGACAGCGGCACACTTCCAGCGGGGCCATTTGCGATGCTGCGGGCCGGGCGGCCTGTGGCGGCTTCCACGCTCTTCACCGTGTCCTGCTGGCGGCGGAGCAGCGTCAGAATCTTCTGTGCCTCGGAGGTAAAGGCGTCCCAGCGGTGGACAAAGGCCAGCGTTTTGCCGTAGCTGACGCTCCGCTCTTTCTCGATGGCCGTCAGCAGTTCCGGGATGCTTTTGACGACATACTGCCGCCCGCCGTCCGAAATGCGGAGGCGCAGCAGCGGCGGCTGTCCGGAGTAGTCGAGGATGAGTTCCGGTTCCAGTTCCGCGAAGCCTCGCTGCTGGCCGTCCGAGGCCGTCAGACTCTCCACCTCGGACAGCGCGTCCTCCTGATAGGCCCGGAGAAGCTCCTGCGCCCGCACATCCGAGACGGGTTCATCGCCTCGCCATTTCCTGCCGAACAGCATCTCGAGGCCGGAGACATAGCTATCCTTCCGGGCTGCGGCTTCTTTCGCAAATTCTGTCCCGCGCTGCACGCCTGGGATGTCCAGCAGTGCCTTCTTTTCCGGTTTTGACTCCGTCTTTTCTTCCGGCTCATCCACCTCATGCAGCAGCAGCGCACCGATGTGCTTGCAGCAGGGACCTTCGCCGTTTTCATTGAAAGGGCAGGTACAGCTGGCGCTGACGAAACTGCCGTTCTGGCGCAGCCACACCTGCGTGCGGTAGAGATTCCGGCCGCTGCCCCGCACATCGGCGCTCAGATGGCGCACGCCGTTCTCCGCCGTCTCACATTCCAGATCCTGCACCCGGTTTTCGTATGCCTTGGCCCGTGCATAGATCGTGCTGCCCAGCAGATAGCGGATCTCTTCTCTGTCCATGTCTCTGCCCTCCCTCTTGCAAGCGTCCTATTGGTTAAGCATACCGCACCCGCCGACCAGATGCAAGAGCTTTGGACGAAAAAGCAAAAAAGAAAACGCCCTAAGATCTCTCTTAGAGCGTTTTAATCAAGTCGGCGACTACCTATTTTCACAAGCCGTTTCCAGCTAACTATCTTGGGCACGA
>ERZ773177.620-NODE-620-length-22426-cov-3.47794_pt1 | contig 22426 bp, 9 predicted proteins | sample MGYA00580534_ERZ773177 | MGnify/ENA primary metagenome ERZ773177 (study PRJEB29015, sample SAMEA2737872) | human gut metagenome | biome: human gut; feature: human-associated habitat; material: faeces | place: China | collected 2012 ...
TCCGGCAAGTTCGAGGAAGGTAGGGGCATAGTCGATGTTCTGCACCATTTCCGTGATCTTTCCCCTGCGGTCAAAGCCTTTCGGCAGGCGCATGATAAGAGGAGTACGCATGGACTCTTCGTACATGAAACGTTTGTCAAACCAACCATGCTCACCCATGTAGAAGCCTTGATCGGAAGTATAAACTACCAGTGTATTGTCCAGTAATCCCTTCTTTTTCAGATAGTCGAATACTCTACCGACATTGTCATCCAATGATTTCACCGTCTTCATATAGTCGCGCATATAACGCTGGAATTTCCAGTTGGCAAGTTCTTTCCCCTGCAGGTTCTGCCGGTAGAAATCGGCTATGATCGGATCATAAAACTTATCCCATGCGGCACGCTGTGCTTTGTCCATCCGTCCGATATACTTTTCATACAAGGCTTTCAGGCGGGAGTCTTTATCAGGACGCAGCATTTTAAGATCGTAGATCATATCCATATCTTTGGCAATGCTCATTTCCTGTGAGGCGGCAGCCGGACGTCCCTCATAATCGTCGAAGAAATTATCCGGTAACGGGAAGGTCTTATCTTCATACAAAGCCAGATTACACGTATCTGCCAACCAGTTGCGATGAATCGCTTTGTGATGAATCAACAGGCAAAAAGGTTTATCAAGATCACGTTTGTGTTCCATCCAGTCAATGGCATCATCGGTAATCAGATTTGTGATATATCCGTGCTTCCGGATGGTGTCGTTGTTCTGTGTAATGAAATCCGGATTGTAGTAATCGCCCTGACCGGGAACTATTTCCCAGTAGTTAAATCCGGAAGGAAGGCTTTCAAGATGCCATTTGCCTACCAATGCGGTCTGATATCCGGCTTTTTGCAACAATTTGGGGAATGTCTGTTGAGCACTATCGAATACACAAGTGGTGTTATCATAGAATTTGTTGGCACAACTGTGCTTGCCCGTTATCATGCAGGCACGGCTGGGTCCGCTCAGAGAATTAGCCACAAAGCTGTTGGTAAAGAGTACTCCTTCTTCCGCTATGCGGTCAAGATTGGGAGTTTCCATATATCGGGTATCATAGCAACTCATCATTTGTGCTGTATGATCATCGGTCATGATATAGACGATGTTCAGTGGCTTCTGTGCAGCCTCTTTTTTTACCGAAGTACAACTACAAGCTGCAGCAGCCAATCCGGTGACAGGAATTATATAAGTATACTTCATTTTATTTATTCATTGATTTAAAAGAAATCATCCGGAGAATACTTGCGGGATTCCCCGGATGATTGATAATACGGATTATTGATTAATAGAACTTAGTACCATTTTTAGCTTTACCCAGTTCATAATCTGCTACCGTAGCTTTATTGATGTATGTACGAACCCAATCAATCTCCAGACGAGGGATAGCGTCGTTTTCCTTATCTCGCTCATAATTATTGTAACTTGCGAATCCGGAATCCCAGCCGGCATCAGGAGACCATACTCCGCCTGTTTCTGTTCCACCGCCAAGTCCCCATTTATTAGGTGCACCCATAGTGAGGATGAACTTAAGTCCCTTCTCATTCTTTGCATTCGTAAAGGTCCACTCCTCTTCGGTACATTCGCTCTTCTTCAAGGTTACGGTTTCTTCTCCGTTGATACCTATTGCAACTTCCGTATCCGAACGCCACTCTACCCAATAAATATTCCATTCAGTCATATTGATTGTATTATTAGCAGTTTTGGTTTTATTATCAGTTGTAGTAGGACCGGTATGGAATGTCTGATGTGCTCTGTCTCCGGTTACAGGACCGACAGGATTTTCAAGAATATCTATTTCCGAATAAGATTTCTGACCGGCAGATTCATCAGAAACCAGCCAGATACCCATATTAAAGCCATTCTTCTGCCCACGAAGACGGGCACGGATTTCCATTCTGCAACCTTCTGATATCAACTGACTGTTGGACTTCCACGGAGAACCCGTTCCACAACCATAGAAAGCTGCTGTACCATAATCTCTTTGCCCTGATGCAGGAGCCGTAGCATTTGACGGTACTTTCATTTCTATCATTCGCAGATAGCCGTCGTCCGTAATCTTTGAGAACTGTTCGTTTATACAAGCAGCATGGTTCTGAACGATCACGGTATTACGTGCCGCCAGGAACAGAGGTACTTTATTACCAAAAGAGTTGCCATTGTTCCACATGTCGCCCGAATTTCCCACACTATGGAATTCCCACGCATTATAGAATTTCCAGCCTGCTGCAGCCAAGTCCGCATTAGGATGCGCATCCAACTCCTTCATTAAAACAGCATCGCCATATTGCTCAACCACAGCCGTCTGCCTTCCACTGGAAGCAAACGGGATCCCCGGATGATCATATACCCAGCGTTCGTCAAGAAGTTTACTACCCTTTCCTGCTTCGAGGTCTTTCATGATGATTTCCATTTTATCATTATCCAGCGGATACATAACAGAAATAGTTGTAAAATTCAGTACCAACGTTTCGTGCTGTGTAGGACTGAGGTTATGTTTCGTCTTCACTTTTGCCTCTGCCAAAGTTTCACCTGCGTTTACTGTCAATGTAACAGGAGGCAACGTTTCATAGAGACTCTTTTGATCATCAGGAATAGTGATGTTAATATCCATATCGTCTTTCACCGGAACAGGAGTCTGCACCTGAATAGTAAACTCATCACCTTCATTAATTATATTATCCGAATTGTTCTTCAGTGACACTACTGTATAATAGTGGTCGGAGACCACCACCGTTTGAGTAGGATTAGTCATGGCATAGCCACGCACGAAGGCAGTCACGTTCACAGTTAATTTCTGTTTCGGTTCAAGACCACTTTCCACAATCGGCAATTTAATATCGAAGCTACTCACCCCTTTGGGGACCGTAACCATCGAAGGAAAATCTTTAAATGCGATTTTCGATACATCCATTTCCCCGTCTTTAGCGGTCAGATACACATCAAAATCTTCATTAGTCGTCAATTGCGGATTCTTTTCATCATTAACTTTGACGGTAAGAGTCAGTTCTTCTCCCATCACAAAGCTTTTTCCACTTGCTTCTATAATCAACGGTACAGTCTCCGGCAATGGTTCTACCGCATCGTCATCACAACCTGCAAATCCTGTTGCAAGCAGGCAAACGGGTAAAAATGTATATAATATTCTTTTTATCATAATAGTATAGTTTATAAAATGAGGTATTTATTCACTTACATTCTCCCAACCCGGATTTTGACGTAACTGGCGATTTAATTGTAGTTCATCCTGTGGAATCGGCAATAAATAGTCCCGTTTCAGATCGAAAAGGTATCCATTAGGCAAGTATTGCTGCAATGGGTCCATCCAACCCTCATTATCCTTCAATACGAGCTTTAGTGACTCTTGTCCCTCGGGTGAAAAACTCCGGTACAGAATCCCCTCTTTACCCAGATAGGCACCTCTGCCGCGGCCATCTATTCCTTTCAGAGTTCCGGCACCTGCCCAACGCATCAAATCATCCAGACGGAACCCTTGAAGAGCCAGTTCCGAACGCCGCTCACGGCGAATCTCCTGAATAACAGGACTAATTCCCGTAAATGGGAAATTGGGATCGGTTGTCGGAGTAATATATTTCACACCTGCTCTTTCACGCAACGCTTTTATCGTTTTTGCGGCTACATTATCATCATATTTATTGAGTTCTGCTGCTGCTTCCGCATAGCAGAGCAATCCTTCCGCATAGCGGAACATAATAATGGCTGTTTCACTGTTACCGTCTACATAAGTTGTATCGATGCCCATCCGAATATGAAATCCTGTAACGTTTTTACTGTTCCCGTTGCCATTCAAACTCGGAGATACGATATCATCATTCTTCAGTTTTATTTCTTCCTTAGTACCTGTAGGATCATAAGCTCTGACGTTCATTGGCTTAGAAGCAGTAGCTCCTGCATTCGAGCGATATTTACAGCCTGTATGCATCACTGTAGCAAGAAGCCGCGCATCCCGATCTTTAAACATTTGATTGAAATCCTTAAATTTCAGTTCAGCAGGATCAATAAAAGTACCATCGGTATACAAATAATTATCAACCAAAGATTTTGATAATCCTGCCGGGCCGTCGGTATTGACCACACCACTGGAAAGTAAGCCTCCCAAAGCATTGAAGATACCATCATTCAAAGAGTACTTTTTCCAGAAAACAGCCTCTTGAATCCCAGAGAGATCTTTCTTATTAAACAAATGTGCAAAAGCGTCTTCCGCACTGATAGCTTCCTTATCAGAATCCTTTGTATTCAAGGTCAGACCGGCAGGGAAAAGTTGCTGATCACCCCAGTTCAATACTTCCTGATAAAATTCTGCGGAATTATCCTCTTTGGCGAACTCTGTTCCTTTGTGATATTTTTCCCATGAACCTTCGTAAAGCGCTACCCGCATAGCGAGAATAATAGCCGCCTCCTTGTTAATACGCAATCCTTGATATTTACTACGGGAAAACAGACTTGCCCGAGTTTCGGGAAGCTCGCCTATAGCAGCCTTCAGATCGCTCAGAATGAACCGTGCCACATCCGAACGCTTAGTAGCCGGAATTTGTAAACCGGCAACTGTGGCATTCCCATCCCAAAAATCATCCATAATAGGTATATCCCCAAAGCGGGTTAGCAAATAAAAGTGCCAGTAAGCCCGTAAGAAATAAGCTTCTCCTCGCAAAGATTGTATCTCGGCTGTTTCCTCTATTTCAGGAACACAATAATAGTAGAAGAAATAGTTGACATCACGCAGGTTCTCATACCCCTTCTTCCAGTCGGACGAGCCGCTGAACAAATTATTTTCACCATTCAGGCGCATATCATACTTTTCCGCCAGAATATTGTCGCTGTTCACCTCTTCTCCCCTGACACCCATTCCATACTGTGCCGGAGCGGGCAATGCCGGGTATAAAGCATTGATATAGTTCTCTACCTGTTCCCGTCCTGACAGGAAGGTAGTGTTATCTGGCTGCGTCAATGGTTTCCGGTCCAGAAAGTCGGAACAAGCAGACAGCATCAGTCCCATAAAAGCAGTTAGAATAATTATCTTCTTTTTCATAATAGTTCCTCTCTAATTAAAATGTGACATCAATTCCAAATACAAAGTTCCGGTTCATAGGATATACACGTCCGTTACCATTGGCATTCAATGGTGAAGTAAGTGCCGGGGCAGTGTCATTACTGCCGCCTACCCATCCGTTCACCTGATTCAGTGTTTCCGGATCAAACTGTTTCGGCAATTTAGAAACAGTAAACAGGTTATCACAAGTGACGTATACTCTCAAATTACTCAGTCCGATATGTTGCACCAGCTGAGGCTTGAACGAATAAGACACCGTCAGATTCTTTAGGCGCATATAAGCTGCATTCAGCAAGTAACGGGTGGTATTGTAGCCTGTATTGGCTGCCAGAGTCTGTTTATCATCCGTCAGACGTGGTAAATATCCTTCAGGATTCTGAGCATTGAAATGGTCCAGATGTTCCTTGAAATAGCTATTTCCACCAAAGAAATAAGCTGCACCGGAGATGGGGAATTGCCGTTTGGCCACCCCTTGGAAAAGAGCAGATACTTCAAATCCTTTATAGCCTGCATTCAGGTTGAATCCAAAAGAATATTTGGGAGTAGCATTACCGATCACTTTCAGGTCACCGTGATCTGCCAGTGTACCCTTGCCCGAATCGACTTTTCCGTCGTGATTTGAATCTATATATTTCACATCGCCTCGTTGCCACTTATCACCCGGCTTAAAGAAACTAAGGTCTACCGTTTTGAGGTATTCATCCACTTCACGGTTGGTTCGGAAGAGGTCATCGGCCTGGAATCCCCAGATTTCGCCGATATCCATTCCCTCATAGTAACCTTTGTTACGTGCCAGACCGGTATGATTATTGTAAAGCAGGCCTTCGGGATTATTATATTTCGTAACTACAGCCTTATAATCGGAAATATTGAACCCGATACCGTAGCTAAAGCCACATTTCAGTCTATCCTGCCAGTTGACCGATAATTCCCAGCCACGATTGCGCAAAGTTGCATTATTTATTTTCGAACGGTCTTCAGTATTAATACCGCTGATAGAAGGTATTGCCTCAGCCGGACCGATCATATCGCGGGTTGTACGCTGATAAATATCGGCAGTTACAGAAAGTCGGTTTCTGAACAGCATCAGGTCAATACCAAGATTGGCATTATCCACTTTCTCCCATGTGATATAAGGACTGATCATTTTAGGTGTTCTGGCAAGTACTCCTTTGGACGGAGTATCACTTACTCCCGGCAGTAACCAAGAGTCGGGAGAATCAGGAACCAGATTCATAAATCCAAGATAGTCATACAATCCGGCACCATTCTGATTACCCAGACGTCCATAAGACACACGTAGCTTCAACTGGGAGAACGGAAGGTTCCATCCCTTGAAATAATCGGTACGTGCCATATCATAACCGGCGGAGAAAGAAGGGAAGAATCCCCAACGATGTCCCGGAGCAAAACGGGAAGAACCGTCATAGCGTCCGCTAAATTCTAGGAAATATACCTCCTGATAGTTCCAGTTCAACTTGGCATACATACCCATCGTGGCCCAGTGAGTGCGGTCTTCATTGCCGGAAAGGTTACCATTGGCATTGGCAAACGAGAAAATGTCACTGGTCAGCAGACCGTCTTTATAAGTATAACCGTCAGAGTTTTCCTGCAGTTCCATCTGAAAACCTGCCATTGCCCTAAAGGTATGGTCGCCCCAGCCAAAAATATAAGAAGAGAGTATATTCGGAGAAAGATAATAGTCGAAGGCATTCCCACGGGTGTAAGATCCCCAGCGGGAATTTTTCCAGTTCATACCCGGATATACGTATCCCTGCTTGGTCGACTTATCTATCGATAACTCTCCGTCGGGTTTTTCGTAAGTAGGATAACCACGTTTGAAGCTATTATCTTCCACATCGAAACGGACTTTCATTTCTCCTACAATATCCCATCCTTGGAGCGGAGTGATGGTAGCGGAGAAAGACATAGCATCGGAAATACGGTTTTCTACATAATGTGATTCTTTCAGATAACGGAACTCTGAAGCATCATTATATTTCGACTCAATGGGATAATGAGTCGGGGCATTCGGTATAGTCTGACCAATGGTTCCATAAAAGATGGTTTGGTTCGCCATCGGACGCTTCAGAATATTCAATGTCAGGTTGTTGTTGAAGTTGAACTTCAACCATTTATTAGCATTAATCTGAAATTTCGTATTCACATTGTATTTACTCAGGTTATCATCTACCTTATCCATCAGACCTTCCTGATAAATATAGCCTAAACCTACATAATAGCTGACCTTATCAGAACCGCCGGATATACTCAGATTGTGGGAATGACGAATGGAAGCATCCTTAAAATAATAATCAAACCAGTCGGTATTGGCATATACCGCATCCTTTGATGATGCCCAGTTGGTCTTATTCTGATTAGGTTCGATACCCGGAAATTCAGTGGAATAAGGATTCTTCATAAACCCTTCCATCTTTTCTATGAGTGCGTCAGAAATCTCGTGTTTCTTGCCATCATTATCATTGCGTTCGTTTATATAATGAGCAAACTCCAGAGAGTTCATCATTTTGGGCATATTGATAGGTGAACTGAAGCCGACTGTTCCATTGTAAGAGACACGTGTTTTATCCTTTCCACCGCTTTTGGTAGTAACAATAATCACACCATAGGCAGCACGGGCACCATAAACAGCGGCTGCAGAAGCATCTTTCAATATACTGATCGTTTCAATATCGTTAGGATTCACATTCTGAAGGCTCTGCTCAACTCCGTCGATCAGCACATAAGGTTCTCCTTTATTAATAGAACCCGTACCACGAATATTGAACTTGATTTCAGCACCCATTTCACCGCCGACACCATCAGCAACTGCATCTGTTGAAAAATTCAAGCCTGCGACATTACCCTGAAGGGCACTGGTCAGGTCCGTTACCGGACGACTGGCGATTGCTTCCGAACTTACCGTAGCAACGGCAGCCGTAATAGTGCTGCGCTTCTGCTTGTCCATACCTACAACTACTACCTCATCGAGCACCTTAGTATCTTCTCTTAATACGAAACGGTTACCTTCAAGTTTCTTCACTTTCACTTCAAGAGGAGAATAACCTACATAAGAAATGGACAATGTCGTGCCGACTTTACCTTTCAGAGAGAAATTTCCGTCAAAATCGGTCAAAGTCCCTTCTTTGGCCCCTTTCACCATGATTGTGGCTCCGATAATAGATTCACCACTATCATCCACCACTTGTCCTTTAATCATTTGTTGCTGTGCAAACGCTCCTAAAGGGAATAATAGGAGGAGCATCAGAAGACTAACAAAACAACTTTGTTTTTTCATCTGTTTCCTTTTTTTCATAATACTACATTTAATAATAAAGATTCATACTTTCACTAGCTAACAATAAGTTTCAATCTTCGACAAAAATACAACCACAGTATAAAAGGAAACATTCAAAAATCATCAATTAAAATTCAATAATGATCAAAAGAACCCTGTGCAATCCGCTAAATGATCATTATTGATAGAGAAGTGATCAAAAACAAATGCCAATAGATGGTGATTCACTTCCCGTGCAGTGACAAACAAACTGTTTTTTAGGCAAAAAACCGCATTTTTTAGAAACAGGACGTTTTGCAGCCAATCAATTGCAGGCATAAGACAGAACGTTATCAATCATTATCAAGTTAATAGACAGCACAATACAGGTTACTATATTCTCAAAGTATTCTCATCGTGATGAGAAAAAATTCTCACCATAGTGAGAAAAAATACTCATGCCTATGAGAATATTTTCTCATTGCAGTGAGAATTTTTTCTCATTTCGGTGAGAATCGAAGTGTCTGTACTAACCTGCTAATGGTCAACTACTCATTTACTACACAATTTTATTCATTTCCGAGTCAAGAAGGAGCTAACAAGGCATTTTTATCGATTTTTGAAAGCCTATTGAACAAAATTGAAAAAGAGTCAGAACATGGATAAGGAAGAAAAGGAGTACTTTTGCCCGTACCCCTTTAAATTAATTTATTATGAAGAAACTTTATTCTTTTTTTATCTGCACACTTTTCTCCCTTTCCGCATCATCAATAGGAACTGTTGATTATACCAAAGGACTCTCTGTCTGGTTCGATACTCCCAACAATCTCGACGGGCAAGCTATCTGGCTACGTGCTTCCGGTTCAAGAGCCAATCCTGACAAAACGTGGGAAAGTCGTTCACTTCCTATCGGAAACGGTAGTCTGGGAGCGAACATCTTAGGGTCGGTGGCTGCCGAACGCATCACTCTCAATGAGAAAACTCTCTGGAAAGGAGGACCGAATACTTCGAAAGGAGCGGAATATTACTGGGACGTAAACAAACAATCGGCAGGAGTATTAAAAGAAATCCGCCAGGCATTTCTGGATGAAGACAAAGAAAAAGCCGCCCAACTCACCCGGAACAACTTCAACGGTTTAGCAGCTTACGAAGAGAAAGATGAAACTCCATTCCGTTTCGGTTCGTTCACCACGATGGGAGAACTTTATGTGGAAACCGGACTCAATGAACTCAGAATGAGTAACTATCGCCGTATCTTGTCATTAGATTCTGCCATGGTTGTGGTGCAGTTCGATAAAGATGGAGTGCAATATCAACGGAAATATTTCATTTCCTATCCGGACAGCGTCATGGTAATGAAATTCACCGCCAACCAATCCGGAAAACAGAACCTTATATTGAGCTATTGCCCCAACAGCGAAGCAAAAAGTAACCTCAGGGCAGACGGAAAAGACGGACTGGTATATACCGGAGTACTCGATAACAACGGTATGAAGTTTGCCTTCCGAATCAAAGCTATCCACAAAGGAGGAACTCTGGAAGCTGAAAACGACCGCCTTATCGTAAAAGGCGCTGACGAAGTGGTATTTCTGCTCACAGCGGACACCGATTATAAAATGAACTTCAATCCCGATTTCAAAGACCCGAAAACGTATGTAGGCAACGATCCGGAACAAACCACCCGAATCATGATGGACCAAGCAGTACAAAAAGGATATGATGAACTGTACCGTAATCATGAAGCCGACCATACGGCGCTGTTCAACCGGGTACGGCTGCAACTCAATCCGGATATAAGCAGTCCCAACCTCCCCACCTACCAACGTCTGGCTAATTATAAAAAAGGAACCCCGGATTATCAACTGGAACAGTTGTACTATCAATTCGGGCGTTACCTGCTGATAGCCAGTTCGCGCCCCGGCAATATGCCCGCCAATCTGCAAGGTATGTGGCACAACAATCTGGACGGTCCCTGGAGAGTGGATTATCACAATAACATTAATATCCAGATGAACTACTGGCCTGCCTGCTCCGCCAACCTTTCGGAATGCACATGGCCTTTGATAGACTTTATACGCAGCCTGGTGAAACCCGGTGAACAAACGGCACAAGCCTACTTCAACGCACGCGGATGGACGGCATCCATCTCTGCCAATATCTTCGGATTTACAGCGCCTTTATCCAGCAATATGATGTCATGGAACCTGAATCCCACCGCAGGCCCATGGCTTGCCACACACATCTGGGAATATTATGACTATACCCGTGATAAGAAATTCCTGAAAGAGATCGGGTATGACCTTATCAAAAGCAGTGCACAATTTGCAGTGGACCATTTATGGCATAAACCCAACGGCACTTATACCGCTGCTCCTTCCACCTCTCCCGAACACGGACCGATAGACGAGGGAGTAACCTTTGCACATGCCGTAGTGCGTGAAATACTATTGGACGCTATCCAAGCCAGCAAAGAACTGGGGATCGACTCCAAAGAACGCAAACAATGGGAAAAGATACTGGATAAATTAGTTCCCTACCGCATCGGACGTTACGGGCAGTTAATGGAATGGTCGACCGACATAGACGACCCTGAAGACGAACACCGCCATGTGAACCATCTCTTCGGATTGCACCCGGGACATACCATTTCGCCCATCACGACCCCCAAACTTGCAGAAGCCGCAAAAGTGGTATTGGAACACCGCGGAGACGGAGCCACCGGATGGAGCATGGGATGGAAACTTAACCAGTGGGCACGCCTTCAGGACGGAAACCATGCTTATAAGTTATACGGCAATCTGTTGAAAAACGGAACACTGGACAATTTATGGGATACCCACGCGCCTTTCCAAATTGACGGAAACTTTGGAGGTACGGCAGGAATAACCGAAATGCTGTTGCAAAGCCACATGGGATTTATCCAATTGTTGCCAGCCTTGCCGGATGCCTGGAAGAACGGTTCGATAACCGGCATCTGTGCCAAAGGCAATTTCGAAATTTCCATTTCATGGAAAGAAGGGCAACTGGACAAAGCAACCATTCTTTCCGGGTCAGGAACTCCCTGCAATGTAAGATACGGAGATAAAACTCTCTCATTCAGCACCGTGAAAGGGAAGAAATATGAAATCACTTTAGTAGGAAATCTGTTAAAACTGCTGTAAACAGCACCTATTTCATCATATATTCAGCAAAAACCGGCTGAATATATGATGAAAGTATTATCTTTGGTAAACCAAACCAAGGATCAATGTGCCAATCTCAGACGATCCGCTAACCTACTTTTACATGAAAACAAGATTGCTTACTTTACCAGGGATTATAGCTATTATACTATTGATAACTACCCTCCCTCTCCGCGCAGAACATTACTACTATAAGCAAATCTCCCTCAAAGAAGGACTGCCGTCCAATGTACGCTGCATCCTCAGAGACGAACAGGGTTTCATCTGGATAGGCACCAAAGCAGGACTGGGAAAGTTCGACGGACACCAACTGAAGAGATACAAACACCAGGCGAATGATCCGCACTCGCTTCTTCACAACCTGATCTACCAAATAGCGGAAGACAAACAACATAACATCTGGATACTGACCGAAAAAGGAATTGCACGCTATCAGCAACAGAGCAACAACTTCACTTTCCCTACAGACGAAGAAGGGAATTACATTACTGCCTATTCCTTCTGCCTCGTTCCGGATGGAATCCTGTTCGGTGGCAAAGACAGAATCTATAAGTACAGCTATAAGGACTCTTCGCTGAGACTCCTTCAATATTTCAATGCCAACTCTTTTAAAATCACCGCTCTCAGTGTATGGGACTCAAAGACGCTGCTCTGTTGCAGCCGATGGACCGGCTTATATCTCGTGGACCTGCAAACCGGAGAGCACAGACGCCCGCCCTTTGACTGCGGACCGGAAATCACAAGTATGATAACCGATTCTAAAAATAGAATCTGGATTGCCCCCTACAGCGGTGGACTGCGCTGCTACTCACGCGACGGCAAACTATCGGCTTCGTACACTACCCATAACTCCTCACTCAGCAACGACATCGTATTGAGCCTCGCCGAAAGAGAAGAACAACTGTGGATAGGAACAGACGGGGGAGGCATCAATATCCTCCATCCCGAAACCGGAGAAATCTCCCAACTGGAGTATATTCCGGGCCGTGAGAACTATTCTCTGCCTGCCAACTCCATTCTCTGCCTTCACAACGATTACAACAACAATGTATGGGCAGGAAGCACCTGCAACGGATTGATCAGCATCCGGGAAGTATCAATGAAAACCTATACGGACGTAGTGCCGGGCAACGACCGCGGATTGAGCAACGGCACTGTACGGAGCCTTTACCGGCAATCGCCGGATAGCATCTGGATTGGCACCGATGGGGGAGGCATCAACCTTTTCAGCCCGCACACCGAAAAGTTTACCCATTATTCGTCTACTTGGGGAGATAAGGTGGCATTCATCAGTGGCTTTACACCCGGAAAACTACTGATCTCGCTTTTCTCCAAAGGAGTCTTTGTCTTCAACCCCGCCACAGGAGAGAAGCAACCTTTCACCATCATCGACAAAGAAACGACTACACGGCTCTGCAACCGTGGAAAGTCCGTCAACTTATATCAAAATACGCCCAACATCGTGTTATTCCTGGGAGACCACATCTACCAGTATCACCTCAAAGAGAAGAAATTCAGCACCATCACCGAAGAGGAAGGGAAAGATATTGTGGGTACCCTTGTCCCGTTCGATCATCAAGAGAACCTGACCTATATCAATGATATCAAACATATCTATGAACTGGACGACCAGACCTCCCGGCTGAAAACCGTTTTCGAATGCTACACGGATACAGTGATCAGTTCCGTATCCCATGATGAACAGGGACATTTCTGGATCGGAAGCAATTTCGGACTTATCCACTACGACCCTGTCTTAAAAAGCCGGACTCTTGTCCCTACCAATCTGTTCACCGAAATTAATATGGTACTGTGCAACCAGAAAGGCAAAGTATGGATAGGCGTTGACAATATGCTTTTCGCCTACTTCATCAAAGAACAGAAGTTTGTACTTTTCGGAGAATCGAACGGAGCCATACAAAACGAATATCTCCCCAATGCACGGTTGGTGAACGAACAAGGGGATGCCTACATAGGCGGTGTGAAGGGTATGCTGCGCATCGACGGGCAACTTCTTCTGAACACATCGGAAATGCCGGAACTTCAATTGCTGGATATTACCATCAATGGCGAATCGGCGAATCATGAATGGTACAACCATCCGGCAAAAATCTCGGTACCCTGGAACAGCAATATATCCATCCGCATCATGTCGAGGGAAGAAGACATCTTCCGGCAAAAGATTTACAGGTATCAGATAGAAGGATTGAACAACGAATATACCGAATCATACAATCCGGAACTGGTGATCCGATCACTGCTTCCGGGAAGTTATAGAATCATGGCTTCGTGCACTGCAAAAGACGGTAGCTGGATTCCCGACCAACAAGTACTGGAACTAACCGTACTTCCGCCCTGGTACCGGACATGGTGGTTTAGCCTGACTTGTGCCGTACTCGTTTCTATAGCAATCATCGAAACTTTCCGAAGAACGGTGAAGCGCAACGAAGAGAAATTGAAATGGGCAATGAAGGAACACGAGAAACAAACGTATGAAGAAAAAGTACGTTTCCTTATCAATATCAGCCATGAACTCCGCACTCCGTTGACACTTATTCATGCGCCGCTCAACCGGATACTGAAATCTTTGTCTTCCGAAGATCCCCAATATCTGCCGCTAAAAGCTATTTATCGTCAGGCCCAACGAATGAAGAACCTGATAAACATGGTGCTCGACGTACGCAAAATGGAGGTCGGTGAGAGCAAACTGCTTATTCAACCGCATCCCCTCAACCACTGGATTGAGCACGTATCACAAGATTTCATCAGTGAAGGAGAAGCAAAGAACGTACGCATCCGTTACCAGCTCGATCCGCAGATTGAAACAGTAAGTTTCGATAAGGACAAATGCGAAATCATCTTAAGCAATCTGCTGATCAATGCGCTCAAACATAGTCCTCAGGATACGGAAATAACCATTGCCTCGGAATTGCTTCCCGAAACAGGAAGAGTACGTATCTCCATCATCGATCAGGGATGCGGATTGAAACAGGTAGATACACATAAACTCTTTACCCGCTTCTATCAGGGAACAGGAGAACAAAGTGGAACCGGAATCGGATTGTCTTACTCAAAAATTCTGGTCGAACAGCATGGCGGCTCTATCGGTGCACAAGATAACCCCGAAGCGGGGGCTATCTTCTTTTTCGAGCTACCGTTGAAGCAAGAATCAGAAGAGATTATCTGCCAGCCGAAAGCGTATCTGAACGAACTGATGCTTAGTGATAATCTGAAGCAGGCAACCGATAAAGAAACTTTCGATACAACTCCATACACCATCCTGGTGGTGGATGACAATCCGGATATGACAGACTTTCTAAAAAAGACACTGGAAGAATCTTTCAAACGGGTAATCATTGCCGCTGATGGGGTGGAGGCTCTCCAGCTTATCAAAAGTCACATTCCGGATATCATTGTCAGCGATGTGATGATGCCGCGGATGAACGGATACGAGCTGTGCATAAACATCAAAGAAGATATTACGATCAGCCATATTCCCATTATCTTGCTCACGGCACGAGATGATAAACAAAGTCTCATCAGCGGTTATAAGAATGGAGCAGATGCCTACCTGACAAAACCTTTTGAAGTAGAAATGCTGATGGAGATAATCAGTAACCGTCTGAAAAACAGGGAATACATTAAGAAAAGGTATTTGCATACGGGCATAATACCTGTCCCGAAAGAGACCACTTTCAGTCAGGTAGACGAGAGCTTCTTACTTAAAGTGAACAAAACAATCCAGGAGAATCTGAGTAATACCAATCTGGACATTCAGTTCATTTGCAAGGAAATAGGTTTAAGCCGTACTTCGCTTTACACTAAACTGAAAGCACTTACCGGGATAGGAGCAAATGATTACATCAATAAATTCCGAATAGAAAAAGCACTTACGTTAATTGCCAATACCGAAATGACATTTACGGAAATTTCAGAAGAGGTCGGATTTACATCTCCCAGTTATTTCAGCACTGCTTTCAAGCAGTACACAGGGGAGACACCGACTCAATACAAAGAAAAAACAAGTAAAATATAATATCATCATAATCTGAAGACAATATTTATCAAAAAACAAAAGGAGAAAGCGAAGTTAGAGTAAATCGACCAAAATCTGTCAGAGAATGACTAAATAGTATTATTCCATATTCAAATTAGGTTGTAATTTTGCCCTATACCTAAGTGAAGTATTTGTCAAATCCTAATTAATAAAACAATAGTATGAAAAAACATTTTCTGATTTTTACAATCTCACTTCTATTTTTCTCGCTTGCACAAGGCAAAGTGAAGCTCCCTGCCATGATGGGAGATCATATGGTACTTCAACAAAACAGTTCCGTTAAGCTGTGGGGATGGGCAGACGGCAAAAAGGTGACTGTCACCACCTCTTGGAATAACCGTACTTATAAGGTATCGACAGACGATGAGGGAGCCTGGCTGGTCAAAGTGGATACTCCTGCCGGGAGTTTTACTCCTTATTCTATTACCATCAGTGACGGGATCCGGGTCACGCTATCGGATATATTAATAGGAGAGGTATGGATATGCTCCGGTCAGTCTAACATGGAAATGACCATGAAAGGAAACATGGGACAGCCCATTGACCATTCGCTGGAAACTCTTCTGAACGCAGGCAACTATCGCGACCGTATCCGTTTTATCACTGTCCCCCGAACCAAAGGAGTGAAAGAACGGACAGACTTTGAAGGAGCGAAATGGGAAGTTTCTTCGCCCGAAACCACTATGGATTGCAGTGCCGCAGGTTACTTCTTTGCCCGACAACTGACGGAAACGCTTCATCTCCCCGTAGGACTGGTCATCAACAGCTGGGGAGGTTCACGAATCGAGGCATGGATGACAGAAGAAACGCTCGCCTCCGTGGAAGGCGCAAATATAGAAGCCGCCAAAAATCCAAAGTTAGATACGAACAGCCGGCTGCAATGTCTGTATAATAAAAAAACTATACGGCACGCGGATTTCTATGGTATCAGGGAGAGTCGAATCTATTCAACTATCAGATCTATGCTCCGATGATGACTGCGATGGTGCAGCTCTGGAGAAATGTATGGGAAGCACCGGATATGCCTTTTTATTATGTCCAGATTGCTCCACACAAATACGGAAACAGCCGGAACATAAATTCCGCCTTATTGCAGGAAGCACAAATGAAAGCATTGCAGACAATCCCCAACTCCGGAATGATTCCTACGATAGATGTCGGTGACGAGTTCTGCATTCATCCTCCTCAGAAAAACGTAGTAGGACTCCGGCTAGCCAATCTCGCACTGACTAAAACATACGGTCTCCATAAATTCCCATCTACCGGACCGATGATGACAAAGGTGGAATATTCCAAGAACAAAGCGATCGTCACGCTCGACAATGCTCCTTCCGGACTGGCACCGGGCAACTGTGAATTGGAAGGTTTCGAGATTGCAGGAGCCGACAAGAAATTCTATCCGGCAAAAGCACGGATTGCAGGTCGCACAAGAAATGTGGAAGTATGGAGCGATCAGGTCGCCCAACCGGTAGCCGTACGGTATGCTTTCCGTAATTATGTAGGAAACATCACTTTACGCAATACATTAGGGATCGCTGCTTTCCCGTTCCGGACAGATACATGGGATGATGTAAAGTAAGAGCTGATTAGCCTCTGTGCAGGGTATATATGCCCTGTGTACAGGAGCTATATATCCAACGCGCAGGAGCTATATATCCAATATGTTGGGCATATAGCTCCTGTATATTGAATAATAGTCCTTTTTCAATACACTATATTTTATTCATTCCTGCACAGTTTTGAACTAATAGAATAAAGATTACTATCTAATAGAATGATTCTCACTTCATAAAAAGAGTATTCAAATGAAGAAATCCCTAACCAGATTAAATATGGAGGTAGCAGACTGAAGGACTGCTTGTGAAAGTAATCCTTCCCGTCTGTCTCCCAAAAAGGATGCCAATAGTTTCTCACAGGCATCCTCTTTTGTTATATATCAATGATTTACACGAAATACATTCTAGAATGAGTGCATCCTCAGTTGCTTATCAACCAACATTCCGTCTTTCAGATTCAGATCAAACTTCACTTTACGTTTCGCTTTCAATTTCAGAATAAAGAGTTCTTCCGAACCTTCCAAAGCCTCCTGTTTTCCCATATTGACGAAAGTAGGATAGAGAGATTTCACACCATTCGTATGCAGGCGGTCATAAGTCAGGTTTTCCATTGCTTTCATATTCAGCGGTTCCACACCTACAAATTCATAGTCGCTCTGATCATAAGGCAAAGCAAAGCTAAGTGCATTAACCGAACGCAGATCATTACCTTTCACACGGATTTCAACGATTTCGTCCTTCTGGTACTGCTTCTTCGGAGTGCTGATAGACAGAGAGCCGGATACTTTCTCCGTAGCTTTCCTGTCGACACCGCCGTCGAGCTGAGTGGCTACGACAGAAATATCATAAGCATCTATCAAGTCATTCATGTTGATATCGCCTTTGCTGATATAACCTTCAAAGTCTGAATCACCACGACGCAATCCGGTATAGTTCATATAAGAAGTCAGGTCATTGCGGTCGATCTTGCCATCATTGTTGATGTCGCCTTGCAGGTAACTTGCCGTTCCCGGTACTTTGAATACGTAGATTTCACGACCTGAACCATAGTTTCCTACACCTGCCGTAACGTTCAGTTTGATGTAACGTGCATTTGGACGCTCTGTGAAAGTGAATACTTTTACATCACCGTCCCGCTGCCATTCGAATGCTCCGGCTTCCGTCCAGTTTTCTTTGTCCATACTGTAGGATACTGTTCCTTTCAGCAGTGTACCGTTGCCGGCATCCGCACGGGGTAGATAATGGAACTTATCCAGTTGGTTAACTGTTTTGAGGTCGATAATCAAATCTAATGGTATGGAGTTAACGTTATACTTCGTGTGCCATGTATCTCCCGATTCGGAGAAGTTGAACAATCGGTCTACACCGAATCCTCCCTGCGATGCGGCAGTCGATTCGCCTTCAATGCCACGAATAGCAAATTCCAGCGGATTAGTCTTCGTTTTCACCTGAATCTCTGCCCATTCGGACACACCGTCTTTGTTGACAGCACGCACTTTGAATGCGTAAGGAGTATCCGCTTTCAGATCTTCAAACAGTAAGTGAGTATCCCGGATAGTCGTATAAAGCATTCCGTCAAATTCAATCTCATAGTAATCGGCATTGGGTACTTTGTCCCAAGTCGGTTGCAGGGTATATGCTTCTCTGTTCTGCTCGCTTACCTGAGCGTTTTGCGGTGCAGACAGGGTTCCGTTGCTTACCAAGTTCCGGTCGGCCGGCTCAAAGCGGAAACCTTCCACGTCCAGCTCGATACGATTGGCGGTGATGTCGGTGCTGCCCAGTTTGATGTGCAACAGCGGATTCTTTGTGATAACCACTTTCTCAAATTCACTTCCTTTGGTTGCAAACTTATTCAGATTGGGGGTTTCTTCGTACCAGAATACGTTTTCTCCATTCAGAAGTTCCGCTGCCGTGCTTACTTCCGTCAGTTTTACTTTCTTGTTGTTGATTCTTGCAGTCAGTTTCTTCGGTTTCTCCGTGACGTTGATGCGCAGTTCCGTCTTTTTATCTTTTACAAAACCGTCGAAACTTCCGGCTGTGGGATGAATGGTGATAGTCACACGGTTCTTTGCGTCTACGTTCGATTCGATCAGGGTAGATACCGATTTCTCCTGACGGTAGGCTTCCGTCACACCGTCATCGTCATATTCTACGGTTGCAGTATGGCGGTTCGGATAAAATTCATAGATGCGAAGTGAGGGGTCTATTTCGCTGACATTATTGTTAGGTTGTGTCATCGGAATAATAGCGCCGTTCTTTACGAATACGGGTAACTTCCAGACCGGAGTATCGAAGTTGCTGAGAATACGGTTGCCTTCGTATTTCTCTCCGCTGAAATAATCTATCCAAGTGCCTTCGGGCAGATAAATTCCATTGCGGATATCATTGCCTTCTTTATCAGCTTTCGTATTCTGATAGACAGGGGCTACGAGAAAGTCGGTACCATACATATATTGGTAGCGGGTAGCCGTTCCGTAGGTATATTCATTCGGATAGTCGAGGAACATGGCACGGATGAGAGGCATACCATCCACCGCTTCACGGGCAAAGCTATACGTGTAAGGCATCAGTTCCGATTTCAGTTTGAGATACATACGGTTAATGGATGTAGCTGGTTCGCCTAAAGCATGGGGGTACTTTTCGTTGGCGCCCCAGCCATCCATATTCAACTGCATGGGGGTAAATGTTTTCCATTGGAAATCACGTATATTGACTGCCGCATTTTTTCCACCGAAGATACCGTCCATATCCGAGCAGATATTCGGCTGGCCGGACAGACCGGAACCTATATAAGTAGGGATGTGAAAACGGATATATTCCCATTCGCCTCCGGTCTGGTCGCCCGACCAGATGCCGGCATAACGCTGTGTGCCTGCCCAGCCGTCCAGTGAAATGATAAAGGGACGGGCATCATTGCCATAATAAGGCATAATATGTCCTACGTCCGCCACTCCGTTCAATCCGAAGGAATAGCCGGCTCCTACCCATGCCACGTCGGTTTTGAGTACACGCACACCGGCATCACGGACTTCTTTCACGATGTCACGTTGCAACAAGGCGCTTATACCTTCCTTCGGGTGCAGGTCCGACTGTGTCCAGAGGCCTATTTCCACTCCGTTCTTACGGGCGTAGTCTCCCAGGCTTTTCAGATTGGCGATGTTGCCGTCCAGTGTTTCCGTCTGTCCGTATCCGGCTCCGTAACCGTCGTTCGGAAGTAACCATCCGAGAGGCATATCATGATTCTTGTAACGGTCGATAACGGCACGTGCCGAGAACTGATAATTGTTCTTTTCACCATTCAGAGACTCCTTGATGCCGCCATTGTCTTTCTGGCTTTCTTTATAACGCTTTCCGTCTTCAAAGAGGATTCCTTTCTCGTCTTCCTTCCAGTAGTCACGGTTGTAGGCATTGAGATGTCCTTCGTAAAAACCGAATTTGGGCAACAAAACGGGGTTTCCCGTCAACTGATAAAAATCATTCAACAGGGAAACGACTCCGTCGTTGACCATATAGAAAATATCAAGGTAAGAAGAATTGTGAGACAGTTTCACTATGTTTTTCTCTGTTGCTCCAAAGTCGTATTCACCTTTCCGGAAAGTGTACCACATCATTCCGTAACCATTGGTAGACCAGTAGAAAGGAGCAGGGGAGGCTACTCCGCCATCCGTCCAGCTATTCTGATTTTCGATGGCAATAACCTTGCCTTTATGAGAGAAACGTCCGTTTTGCACACCGCCTCCGTAGAAGTATTCTTCGGGATTCTCCTTTAAGGTTACGGTCACTTCTTTAGGACCGAATATCACCGGAGCGACTTCTTCGATCACACATTTGCCGGTTAACGGATTAAAGACTTTCATCAGTCCGGTCTGCTTATTCAGTTCAATCCGTACTTGGGCGGTGGTGAGGGTGATATATCCATCTTTCTCGTCCACCGACAGTCCGGAAACCTTGCGTCGGGGCTGGTCTACAAGTATCTGCGCTTCAGGTTTCGCTTCGGGGTCACGGATGATGCCTCCGGAATTGTCCTGAAAGACACGGAAAATATTCTCTCCGTAAAAGTCGATAGTCATCCGTTGCTGGTTCGTGAACAGTACATCAACCGTCGTCGGGTTTATTTTTTCTGCACGAAGGATTCCCGAAGTTTGTTCCTGATGGACGGATGCCGAAGAAACGTCACTCTGATCCGATGCTGCGGATGCCTGTATGGAAGAAAGGGAAATCGGACATAAGAATAAAATGGCGGTAATACGCCTGAGATGTCGTAAAGAGATGGGGGTTTCTTTTTTCATGTTTTTATTTATTTGGTATTAGAAATTAAGACTGTTAATGTCAGATTGTAAAATTACTCGTTTGGTAATAAATACACTTCATCTTTGGGTTACCCTAAATCAGAAGCTGTTTTATTATTATTTATTCACAAATCCCATAGGGATAAGCGGAGGTCAATAGCGTGTCACCTTATTTTTTAAATCTAATCCGATATCTTGTACAACAAATAGCATAATTCACTTATCCATCAATAGGACGCTGTTGCCGGAATTCCCGTTCGCTTTATCAATTCTACAATCCGGTCCAGTTCTTCATGAGTGGCTTTCTGCAGGTCATGGTCGGGAGTCTCCCTGTCAATCGTATAGATCATCACTTGACTGGGAGCGATCTCCTTGACTGCTTCCAGCCACGGGAGCACAAACTCATCGGATGTATTATTCATATCTTTTCCAAGGTAACTACCTTTCAGAAACATAGTCTGAATAATACAATTTCCTTTGAATTCTTTCATCTTTTCGATGATCTTCCTTACGGAATATTTCCCGTTGGGACGATCCAGGAGATGAATGTATTCTTCGTTCACCGTATCCAGCTTCAGGATATTATTATCTATCTTGTTCAATGCATCGAATACTGCAGGACGGTCAATGAAGGTAGAATTGCTCAATACACTTACTTTTGCATTCGGGAAATAGTGGTCACGAAGTGCCAGTGTATCTTCTATGATTTCCGGAAAATGAGGGTGGGCAGTCGGTTCACCGTTTCCGGCAAATGTGAGTACATCAGGGGCGGGACCGTTCTTCTGCATATCTTTCAGCTTTTCTTTCAGGGCGATGCGCACTTCTTCACGAGTGGGCAGATGCTTCTTCGGACGATGGTCGGCATTGAAGCCGCATTCACAATAAATGCAGTCGAACGAGCAGACTTTGCCGTCTTCCGGCAATAAGTTGATTCCCAAAGACACACCCAAGCGGCGGGAATGAACAGGGCCGAAGATGG
>ERZ773177.648-NODE-648-length-21491-cov-4.41332_pt1 | contig 21491 bp, 17 predicted proteins | sample MGYA00580534_ERZ773177 | MGnify/ENA primary metagenome ERZ773177 (study PRJEB29015, sample SAMEA2737872) | human gut metagenome | biome: human gut; feature: human-associated habitat; material: faeces | place: China | collected 2012 ...
GGCTATGTGATTGTTGGGCTTTCAGCCCGCATTAATTGACTTTTGACACACCCTCCCCTTAGGTGCCTCAATAACCATTCTACTCTGTTGGTGCACTTGAGACAAGTGCACCCCCTATACTTACTTCCTCATGCTCTGCTCCTTGCGGTATTGCGTTGGCGACATGCCGAGGTGGCTCTTCGTGAACTTGCCGAAGAACGAGAGGTTGGGGAAGCCCAACAGCTCCGATATTTCTTTGATGGAGAGGTTAGAACGGCGCAGATACTTCTCTATCGCCTTCACCGTGTAGCTGTGTATCCAGTCGAGCGCCGTGCGCCCCGTCACCTGTTTCGTGATGTTCGAGAGATACTTTGGCGTGATGCACAGCTCCTGCGCATATTTCTTCACGGGCTGCATCCTGCCGTTGTTCGCCGACAGCATCTCGATGAAGCGCTGGAAGAGCAAGTTGGCCTGCTTGAGATTGCCCCCTTCGATGCTATACTCCACGTAGGGCGTGATGATGGCGAACAGCTCGTAGATGGAACTTTGCAGCAAGCAGTGCATAATCTCCTTATGATAGAAACCATGCGGATTCTTTATCTTGTGTGCAATGATGGCGTAGTACTTCAAGAACATCTGTTGGCGTTCCTCGTTGAGGTGGATCACGGGGTTGTGCGATACGTAACCGAGCAGATTAAGATAGTCGCGGTTCACCTGCACACTGGCTTGGGCTGCCTTGCTCGACACGCCGACACTTTTCGAGTCGTAGTCGGGCGATACCATCACGTTTTCCCATGTGCTGCTGGGCAGACAGATAATCACGTCGCCCGCCTTTGCGGTATATGCGTTGGAGTTGGTTTCAAATTGTATACGTCCCTTAGTGCAGTAGACCATCATAATCATATCAAACTTGAACGTGCCGTCTACCTGCAGCACCTTGTCAATGCCGTCGAGCACAACCATGTCGCCATCTATGTAGTCGGCATTGCCGTAATGAGCGATGAGCCCCATGTCAATCTTCAGTTCTGTCATTTCGTTAGCCATTATGTTTCGTAATTAAGATTCGTATGCAAAGTTATTTTGTCATCCGCAAAGGTAGTCATTATTTCCATACCGATATTATTCCGTTTTGCCGATTTTGTATTCTTTAAGTCAGATTTTATAAAATTACTGAACTTTCGCAAGTTCAGAGAATTCAGGAGTTCAGGAGTTCAGGAGTTCAGGAGTTCAGGAGTTAAGCCAAATGCTTTTAATGCTGTAAATCAAGCAAAAAACACTAATGGCTTCGCTCCTTAGCGACCGAAGGGCGCGAAAACTCCTTAACTTCTTAACTACTTATTAGTAGAAAAAGATGTAAACCGGTCATTAGATGACAGAAAAGTTGTAACTTTGCACGAACATTAGGCAATTAGTAAGCAAATACATATAAATAAAAACAAAAATAAGAGAAAATGAATGTAGCTATTGTTGGTGCGAGTGGCGCCGTAGGACAGGAGTTTCTGCGCATCCTCGCCGAGAGAGAGTTCCCCATTGACAATTTAGTGTTGTTTGGTTCTGAGCGTTCGGCTGGAAAGAAATACACGTTCAAAGGTAAGGAGTATGAGGTGAAGCTCTTGCAGCACAACGACGATTTCAAGGACATCGACGTTGCGTTCACATCGGCTGGTGGTGGCACCTCTAAGGAGTATGCCGAGACTATCACTAAGTACGGCGCAGTGATGATCGACAACTCGTCGGCGTTCCGCATGTGCGACGATGTGCCATTGGTAGTGCCAGAGTGCAATGCCGAGGATGCTCTGAAGCGTCCGCGCGGTATCATCGCCAACCCTAACTGCACCACTATTATGATGGTGGTAGTGCTGAAGCCGCTGGAGCAGCTCAGCCACATCAAGCGCATACACATCGCCAGCTACCAAAGCGCATCGGGCGCAGGCGCAGCTGCCATGGCAGAGCTGCAGGAGCAGTATCGCGAGCTGGTGAACAACGAGCCGGTGAAGGTGGAGAAATTCCCGCACCAGTTGGCGTATAACGTCATCCCGCAGATTGATGTCTTCACCGACAACGGATACACCAAGGAGGAGATGAAGATGTTCAACGAAACACGCAAAATCATGCACAGCGACGTGCGCTGCTCTGCGATGTGCGTGCGCGTCAGCTCGCTCCGCTCTCACTCCGAGTCGGTATGGATTGAGACCGAACGCCCCATCAGCGTCGAGGAGGCTCAGAAGGCAATAGCTGCGGCTCCGGGCTGCACACTGAAGGACGACCCGCAGAACCTCGTCTACCCGATGCCGCTGGAGACAGCCGGCAAGGACGACGTGTTCGTAGGACGCGTGCGCAAGGATCTCGCCGACGACTGCGGACTCACGTTCTGGCTCTCGGGCGACCAGATTCGCAAGGGTGCTGCGCTCAACGCGGTGCAGATTGCGGAGTACCTGTATAAGGTGGGCGACCTGAAGTAAGCGGTTCTCCCACAGATTTATTCTGCTGAGATATCCTCCCACAGATTCCACGGATTTTCACAGATGGGACTTATACAAAGAACTCCCACAGAATTCACAGAATACACAGAAGTTTAGGTGCATTTATTGCAGTGTGGGTATGGCAAGGATGCCATACCCTCCTAAGAAGCTTCTGTGAATTCCGTGAATTCTGTGGGAGTTTTCTCTATAAGTATTTCCGTGAATTCCGTAGAATCTGTGGGAGTTTTTCTCTATAAGTACTTCCGTGAATTCCGTGGAATCTGTGGGAATGTTTTGTTTTCCTCTATTCTGTGGGAGCGTTAGAACTTGAGTTTCACGCTTGCACCAGCCATAACCCAGATGCCCGGTTGCTTCACGTTGCCCAGGTCGTAGTAGTGGTGGTTGGTGATATTGTCGGCCTTTACATATATATTGTATGTAGGCGCAGACCACTGCAAGCGCACATCCACCTTAGTGTACGGATGATAACCGTTCATGCGCTCCTGCCAACGCAGCGCCCACGATGCCGTGAGCTGTCGCCAGATGCGGTGGTCAACCTGCAGCGTAGCCTTGTGGCGCAGATACTCAAGAGCGTAGAGCGAACCGAAGACATCACCGTCGGTAGAGTGCTTCTGATGGATGAACGCATAGCCAGCCTTTATGCGCGTGATGAAGAACTTCGGCAGCAGCTCCTGCAGGTGCAGCGCAGCATCAACGGAGTAACCCATGTTGTCGAGCTTACCGATGTTCATAGCCTGATACTTCTTGCTCTCAGCCGTAGGGTACACCCAGTCGATGATGTCCGTACCCTTCGAGTAGAACCCACTCAGCACCGCCTCGAAGCCGTGCGTGCGGTAGCGCGTGCCCACCTTGAACGCCTCGTTCTTCTCCGGTCGCAGCGCAATGTCGCCCTGCTGCACCGAGTTGCTGGTATAAAGGTCGGTGTACGTAGGTACGCGCAATGCGCGGTTCCACGAAGCATACACCTTCCACTCGTCGTTCGGGCGGTAGCTCACGTCCACACCTGGGTAGAGGCGGAACTTGCCGTCGAGCGCCGTGTTGCGGTTGGCGAGCAAGCCAGCCGACAGCGTGAAGCCGCCCACTATCACGTTATGTTCGAGGAAGAGACTCGTGTTGGTGCGCTCGCCGAGTCGGTTGTATTTGCGGTCGGTACCGCCGATAGACACCCATTTGTCCTCCGGCTGCACATCGCCGTACGCCGTGCTGAGGATATGCTCGCGGCGCACGTCCACGCCAGCCGCCGTCTTGCCGAGCAGCCACGAGGCATGAGCGTTGAGCGAGCCGCCGTAGGTGTCGAGACGGTGATAATTCTCGCCGGCAGCAGCGCCCTCCTTGCCCTTTATAAGTTGGTAGTGGTCTACATCCTTATGCCAGTAGACCATCGGCGTGATGACGAAACGCTCGTCAGCCCACGGCTTTATCTCCGCCTGTGCCGACGCAAGGAAACGGCGTGTAGCCTCAAACTGATTCTTGAACTTCGCACTATAGAACGTAGACGCACCGAAGTCCTGCGACGAGAAGCCGCCCTGCCACTGCAGGTCTACGTAGCGCGACTCCCAACTGCCCGTGTAGTAGGCGCGACGACGGCGGAAGTCGCTGTTCTCCGTGCCTCCGTCGCTCTGCGTGTAGCCACCGCTCAGCTTCTGACGCACCGCACCCGTAGCAAGATTAACGCTTGCGTCGCCACCGAACGTGCCGAACGAGCCGCCCTCGGCAGCCACCGTCACGTTGCTCTCGGCATCGGCACGCGTCACGATGTTGATGGCACCGCTGAACGCCGACGAACCGAACACACGTGCCGAAGCACCCTCGAGAACCTCGATGCGCTCAATGTCGGAAAGCGAAACTGGAAAATCGGCAGCGTTGTGACCCGTCTGTGCACTCGAAAGGTTCATGCCATTCAATAGAATGGTGATCTGGTCGAACGTGCCGCCGTTGATGGAGATGTCCGTCTGTACACCAAAGCCCCCGCGCTGACGGACATCCACGCCCGGGACTAACTTTAAAATGTCGTTGACACTCGCTGCTTCCGCACGCTGAATGTCGTCGCGCGAAATGACAGCCACAATCTTTGCCGACTGCAATGCAGTGAGCGGAGCACGCGAACCCGTTACGAGCACCTCGTCGAGCTTCACCTCCTCACGGCTCAGCGAGTCGAGAGCCAGAGCCGACGCTACCGGCTTCGTGCTGATGCCCTCTGCCTTGGCGTTGGTGAGCGTAGCCACACTGAGCGTGCAGATGAGCACCTCGCGACCCAGGCAGCTGAAAAGAGCGTAGCTGCGGCGCGTGAAGTGCTTGAAATGCAATGCCACAGGGCGTGCGTTGAAATTGTTTTTGAACATAAAAAATATAAATTGTTAATGATGATAGGGGCGTTTTGAGCGTGCAAAGTTAGTATAAACTCGGCAAATTACAAAATAAGCAGGCACGTTTTTCACCTACTCGTACACGCCGTACACCATGTAGCTGCCGTCGCCACGCAGCGTGATGCTCTCGCCCGTCGCCTCGTTGAGCGTGCCTTGCCACATCGCTGCGAACGCATACGGCTGCCAGCGTAGACCGTCGCCCTCAAGGTGCGAGCACGTGAGGTTGAAGATGCTCACTTGCTGTCCGGCAAAGGTGGCAAGTTCCGTTGTGCCGGAAGCCGAAAGGAACACGCCGTGGTCGGTAGCCATCAACGCCGCGATGTGCATCTCGCGACGATAGAAGTCGAGCAGCGATATGTTGCCTAATGTGTGGTCCTCGCGCTTGCCCGTCGCTCCGACGTAAGCAATGCGGCGGCATCCACGCTCCACGCAGAAGCGCGTCGCCTTCGTAAGGTCGTTGTAATCCTGCTCCTCCACCTTATATATAATGTCGCGGTGCGCTGTCAGGAACTTCTGCGACATCGAGTCGCAGTCGCCGATAATCGCCGTTGGCATGTATCCGCGTCGTATCAGCTCCTCGCCAGCTGAGTCGCACGCCACCAGCATCCTCGCCTGTTCGACGAGCGTGAGCGGCACGGCATGAGTGGGGAAGTCGCCACCGGCTACAACGACCGCATCGAAGCCGTCCGGCTGTAGCGATGCAAAGCTTTTGGGAGTGTGTGGTTGGTTGCACATAGTTATAATGTTTTTAGTTGGCAGTGGTTGTTCGTCAACTGTACACTTTGTTTTGAGCAAGCAAAAGTACGCAATAAAAAGCACTTTCTATTGCTTTTTTCTTTATATTTGCAGCATCAAATCAAACTATTCATCTATTATTCTATTATGGCAGAAACCTCGAATACTCCGCACGTGTTGAAATCGCAAGCCAATTGGGATGCGCTTTATTTCTATCAGAAGTCGGATGTGATATATCAGCTTGCGTTCGCCTTCTGTGAGCGCTTTATACACCTATACAAAGATCGCACGCGCGACCAAGTGATACAGGCAGCACGTTCGTGTAAGCAAAATATCGTGGAAGGCTTGGCGGACGGTGTCGCCTCCACGGAGATGCAACTGAAGCTACTCAACGTGGCTCGCGCTTCGCTGAAGGAGTTGCGCGAGGACTTTGAGGACTATATAAAGTCGCGTCACCTACAGTTCTTCGTTAGCGGTGAACCGCGCTACGCTGATATGCTCAACTATTGTCGCTATCATAACCATCTGTCCGATTATGAGCCGTTCTTCGCACAGTGGACTGACGAGCAGATGTGCAACTATGCCATCACGCTCTGTCACTTCATCGACCGGATGATGATGTCGTTCTTGAAGAAACTGGAGCAGGAGTTTATCACTGAGGGCGGCATAAAGGAGCGTATGCACCGCGCTCGCACAGGTTATCGCCAGCAGCAGGATGAGCGCTTGAAGCAGCTGGAGGTAGAGCTGCCGCGTCTGAAGCAAGCCCTCGCTGAGGCGCAGGCGGAGGCTGCGAAGTGGAAGGCTGCTTTTGAGAATCTAAAGCAAAGAGCGCTAAAGATGTATTATGGAAAGGAAGAGGAGATAAAGAGGCTGAAGGAATTGTTGGGGGAGGAGAAACTATAGACGTTCTAGATATTCTAGATGTTCTAGATATTCTAGATTTTCTAGATATTCTAGATGTTCTAGATTCTCTATACCTGCGTCTTTTTCGCAAGCCCCTTCCACTTCCAATATCCCATGACCGCTATCACCACATACAGCCCGTAGAGCCCAGCCTTGAACGGTATGCCCTTGACCACGTACAGATAGCAGCAGACAACGTCGACGGCTATCCAGAAGAGCCACTGCTCAACATACTTGCGTGCCAATGCCCATAAGCCGACGAAGCTCAGAGCGTTGGTGAAAGCATCGAGCAAGGGAACCGTACTGTTGGTGTAAGCCACCAAGACATAATATGTGGCAGCCCAGGCAAGGAAGAAAAAACCGAGCGTGCGCAAGATGAGGCGGCGAGGAAAGAACGTTATAGGAAGATCTTCGGAAGAACTGCTAACTGCGTTTGCAGCTTCTATCTTATCAGAGCTAACCGCGCTTGCAGTTTCTATCTTATCAGAGCTAACCGCGCTTGCAGCTTCTATCTTATCAGAGCTAACCGCGCTTGCGCCTTCTTTCTTGTCAGAGCCTTTGCGTTTAATCATTGCCTTCCATTTCGCTCCGAACTTCCACACGGCATAGCCGTATATTGCGGCAAGCGTGTAGTAGACAGCCATGCCGGCATCACCATAGAGACCGTGGCTCCAGTAGAGGTAAATGTCCATGGCTGGCATCACGATGCCTACAACCCACAGCGCGATGCTCGCACGGTATTCGAGAACGAGATAGATGAGCCCGAGGATTGTTGTGACGATGTCGAGCCAATGAGTGGAGAGAAAATCTGTCATTTTATCAAAAAAACAGCCCCTCCCCGGGAGGGACGAGGTTTTAGAACTTCAGTGTTACGGTTCCCATGCAGTTGAAGCCAGCCATCGGGATGTAAGCCACGGTAGAGTTGCGCTTACCCTGGTTGTACCAATCGTAGTAGACGTAGCCAGAAGCTGCATAGTGACGGTTGAAGATATTGTTGAAGTCGGCACCGAGTACAATCTGCTTCAAGCCAAGCATACGCTTCGCGAAGTTGAATGTGTACGAAGCGTTCACGTTAGTCTGCGAGTAGCAGGGCAGTGAGCGGTCAGAGCTCTCGGTGTTGTCGAGATACTGCTTGCTGACGAAGTTGGTGTGCCATGTGGCGCGGAAACCAGCGAAGTGAACATCTACGAAGCCGTTGAGGATAGCCGACGGCGAGAAAGCAATGGTAGAGCTCTTGTATGTGTTCCATACGGCAGCACCATCCCAGCTCTCGACACATTCCTTGAAGTTAAGCAGACGGTTGCGGCTCAGTGCGGCGTTACCCTCTACAGAGAGCCATGAGAGTGGGCTCCAGCCTGCTGACAGCTCAGCACCGAGACGATAAGAGTCCTTGATGTTGCGTGTCAGTGCCTCGCCGATGTCGCTCTTCTCACCAGTCATCACGAATTGGTTGACGTACTTCATGTAGTAGAAGTTGACACCTGCGAACCAGTTCTCACCCTGATACTGATAGCCCCACTCGATGTCGAGCAGGCGTTCAGGCGACGGATTGCCGTAGCCGATGTTGTCGGTGAAGTTGTTGCGCTCGGGTTCGCGGTTGGCGTAGGCGATAGAAGCGTAAACCTTATGTCCGTTAGCATCGTAGCTGATGCCAGCCTTCGGGTTGACGAAGAAGTAGTTCTCGTTGATGTTGATGCTCTGGTTCTTGTAGTTGCCGTCGGCACCCTGCTCGAAGTGGTCGTTGATGCCGTCGGTCTGATAGTTGACATAGCGCATCTGCATATCGAGGAACCAGTTCCATCCCTTGCCGAACTTGCGGTTAGCCTTGAAGAACCAGCTCCAGTCGTTCTTATCTGCGTCAGAGTCGTAGTACTTGTAGCGACCGTTAGTGAAGTACTTTTCCTCGAGAGTCTTGTCAGCGATGTATGTCACCTTGCCCCAGTGGTTGCAACGGAAGAGCTGCATACTAAGACCGCCCGTAACATCCCACAGAGCATCCTTATAGTTCACGTTGTAGAGAGCGCCATAGTTGTTCTGTGTGAGTCCTTTCTTGCGTATAGCGTCCGACTTCACGAGCTTCAGTTCGCCGTCCTTTACGTACATCTCGTTGATGCCAAACTTAGAAGCCAACTTTGTGTCCTGCTTGAACTCGTTATAGTAGCCATAGCCGTATGTGTAGTGAGCCGTTACGGAGTGGCTCCAACGGTCGGTAGGCTGCCATGTGAAGTTGAGGATGTTGTGGCTCTGCTCGAAGTTGTCAGTAGTCTTATCCCAGTATGAGCCGTCGCGCATCTTGTAGCGTTCTGTTGTAAGCGGCTGACTTGGATCGGGTGCCCAGTTGTTATCCATCGGGATGTTGAGCGACTCGTAGAGCGGGTTGAACTTGCCCAATCCATGCTTCCACATATCCTTATAGCTCTTGATGCCCCACGCTTTGAGGTCGGTATCGCCGTCGTAGTTACATGCTGGCACGCCGTTCCATGCCTGACCTGTGTGCTCGAAGTTGCCGATGTTCTTATACGAAATCTTGAAGCGGTCGCCGAACCATGTCAGTCCGCCGTAGTACGAACCTGAGCGTCCGCTTGTGCCGTGGATGTATCCGTCGGTATTGGTCTCGTGGTAAGCACCGTCGAGTACGAGGTGATCCCAGAGCAGACCCGTTGAGAACTTGCCGCCAAAGCGGTATGTGTTGAACGAACCGTAAGAGCCAGTAACCTCTACAGTTGGCTTCATCGACGGCGCAGCTGTAGCAAGCGACACCGCACCACCGAAGGCTCCGTCGCCGTTGGTTGATGAACCGATGCCACGCTGAATTTGTGCGCTACCCATGAGGGCTGCATAGCTGTTCATGTTTGCCCAGAACACGCACTGGTCCTCAGGCGAGTTGAGAGGCACGCCGTCTACCGTTACGTTAATGCGGCTACCGGCAGCACCACGCATACGCATATAAACAGTACCAGTACCCACGCCGTTCTCGCTCCATGCAAGCACGCCCGGTGTGCGAGCGAAGAGCATAGGCAACTCTCTACCAGAGGTAGCGAAGCGCTCAAGCTCAGGCTTATTGATGTTTTCTACTGCAAATGGTGAACTCTTCGGGGCTCTTACAGCCTTTACTACCACCTCGTTGAGGTTGTTAACACGGGTAGTGTCGAGCTTGTTCTGCTCGTCGGCAGCTTGCGAAGGGCAAGCGCACGCAGCAGCCAAGGCTACTCCAATGAATTTCTTCATCCTTTTGAAAATTGATGTTGTTATCCAATAATAAAACTATGAGGGCTTTTGAAATAAAGAAAACCGTTCGTATCTGTACCTTATCGCTACGCCGGTATTATCCGGATCAGCTCTGAGGGTATGTTCTCAGACGGTAAATATTCCGCCACCCCTTAGTCTACACTATATAAACTGGGTGCAAAGTTAACTAAATTTTGCATATTCAAACAATTTGTTTGTATAATAAACCCTAAAAAATGTGCGTAGCGGGCGGAATATGAAAAATTTGTAGTAAGTTTGCAACACTGAAAAGGCGAGCCAATAAAGGGTTGATGCGCCTTTCGATATTCACACATTATATATAATATAGAACGAAAATGGGGCGTTTAAAACTCATTTTGGCTTTGATAAGCCATTATAAATATGCCATAACCATAATCATCGGCGTGCTCACCGTGGGCTTTGTTGATGAGAACAGCTTCCTGCATCGTTTCCAACTCGAGATGCAAATCAGCGACCTGGAGGAGGAAATAGCGAAGTATAATGCGCAGAACGAAAGCGACCTGAAGAAGCTGAAGGAGATGCGCCAGGGTCCGCAAGCGTTTCAGAAGATAGCACGCGAACGCTACTTTATGAAGGCTGACGACGAGGATATCTATGTGCTTAGTGACGACCCCCAACCTGAAAAAGCAAAAGAGTAAACTACAATGAAACAACTAAATACTATACAAAGCGCGCTATTCCTCATCGGAGGCGTATTAATGGTGATAGGAGCTGGCTGCTTCGTCTTTATGTTCGCACAGCAGATTGTATGCTGGATATTCCTTGTCGGAGCATTACTGTTTGCAGCGATGCAGGTGAACCAGGCATACGAAGGACATAACCCCACCATCAAGCGACTCAAGAAAATAATGACCTTCGCCGACATCTTTTTCGTATTGGCAGGTCTGCTCATGGTAGATAGTGCTAACATGTGGCTCAAGGACTACTTCGCCGACACCATCACTTACTTCAACGTAGTTTACAACAAATGGGTGTTGCTGTTGCTCGCTGCCGCCATACTCGAGATGTACTCTATGCACCGCATAGCATCGGAGTTGAAGAAAGACGCAGTGGAGGACGAAGCCGACAGTGAAGAGCAGGACGATGCTCCAGCCACAGACAGACAATAAGAAAACAATAAGAACCCAATAAAAACTCAAGATAATGAAGAAGCTACTTTACGCTTTACTCTGTATAATAGCATTGGCATCATGCTCCAGCTCGTACAACATACAAGGCTCCTCGAACGTGTCCACACTCGATGGTCGTATGCTCTACTTGAAGGTGCTGAGCAATAACGACTTCAAGAAGATTGACTCCTGCGATGTCGTACACGGACAGTTTCAGTTCAGCGGAACGTTCGACACCGTGCGCCTCGCCAATATCTTCATGGACGACGAGAGCATACTGCCACTCGTAATCGAAAGTGGCGACATCACTATAAAGCTCGACAACACACAGCAGAATGTGAGTGGCACACCGCTCAACGACGAGCTCTTTAAGTTCTTCAACAAGTACAACCAGCTGAAAAATCAGGAAGCCGAACTGCTGCACACTCACGACCGCGCCATCATGGACGGTAGCGATATGGAGGCAGTGACACGCCACATCAACGCCGAGGCAGTGCGACTCATGGCAGAAGAGGACAAGCTCGTCACAACATTCGTCACCGAGAACTTCGACAATGTGCTTGGTCCGGGCGTGTTCTTCATGATGACCATCGGCTATCGCTATCCCGAACTCACACCGTGGATTGAGGATATCATGAGCAAAGCCACCGACAAGTTCAAGAACGACCCATACGTGAAGGACTACTATCAGAAGGCTCTGGAGAACCAAGCCATTATGAACGGCATGAAAGAAGTGAACAATGCGCCTGCCGACGCTGCTACCGTTCCTTCGCTGCCCGACGGACCGACACCGAACGAGCTGGCACAGCCCGCTGCCAGCGAATAGCATACGCTAACAACGATCAGTAACTATATCTAAGAAATATGAAAACATTAGTATTTGGTGGTAAGCTTGTCAACGAGGGGGCTACGCGAGTAGCGTCCCTCGTTGTCGACGGCGACACCATTACAGACATTATAGAAGGTACAGAAACACCTCGTGGCGACTACGACAGCATCGTAGATGCCACGGGGTGTTTTGTTATGCCCGGAGTGATCGACTGTCATGTACACTTCCGCGACCCCGGACTGACCGAGAAGGCGGACATGGAGACCGAGAGTCGTGCTGCGGCTTACGGCGGTGTCACCACCTACTTCGATATGCCGAACACCAAGCCACAGACCACAACCGAGGAAGCACTCAACGCTAAGTTTGAGGACGCAGCCACAAAGTCGCACGTCAACTACAGCTTCTTCATCGGAGCTACAAACGACAACATCGACTGCGTCACCGGTATCGACCCACACCGCGTGCCGGGCATAAAGCTCTTTATGGGTTCGTCTACGGGCAACATGCTCGTCGACAGACAGGACGTGCTACACGAACTGTTCAGCAAGGCGACACTGCCACTGATGGCTCACTGCGAGGACACCGATATCATCAACCGCAATATGAAGCACGCACAGGAGCTGTACGGCGACGACCCCGCCGTTGAGCACCACCCTGAGATACGCTCCGAGGCAGCGTGCTACGAGTCGACAAAGCGCGCCGTAGACCTCGCTGAGCAGACAGGTGCACGTCTGCATGTGGCACACATGACCACAGCACGCGAGTTGGAGTTGTTTGGCTCTTCGCCACGCATCACGGCAGAGGCAGTCGTGGCTCACCTCGTATTCACAAAGGACGACTACGCTCGCCTCGGCACACGCATAAAGTGCAACCCTGCCATCAAGACCGCTGCCGACCGCGACGCACTGCGCAAAGCCCTCGTCGACGGACGCATAACAACCGTCGGCACCGACCACGCACCTCATCTGCTGAAGGACAAGGAGGGCGGATGTGCGCGCGCTGCTTCGGGTATGCCTATGGTGCAGTTCTCGCTTGTCACGATGCTCGAACTTGTGGACGAAGGTGTGCTCAGCATGGAGCGCCTCGTTACGCTGATGGCGCACAACCCAGCTACGCTCTTCGAGGTGTCGAAGCGCGGCTTTGTGCGCAAGGGCTACAAGGCAGACCTCGTCATCGTGAAGCCCGACGCTCCGTGGACCGTAACGCCGGAGACGATACAGAGCAAGTGCGGCTGGAGTCCAATGGAGGGTCATACCTATCAGTGGCAGGTGCGCACCACGATGTGCAACGGACAGATTATATATAACAACTGGGCGTTCGATGCGTCGAGCCGTGGCGAGGCGGTGCGCTTCAGAGAGTAGACCGATGATGCTGCAATACACCGATTATAATATCTCCACCCTGCGTCCGTACATCAACTGGCTCTACTTCTACTTCGCCTGGGGGCTCTCGGGCAAGCCGCAGGAGGCTAAAGACCGAATGCGGGCGGAGGCAGAACAGATGCTCGACAGCTTTGAGACGCGCTACCAGACACACGCTGCCGTAGGCCTGTTCGAGGCTAACAGCGACGGCGACGACATACTCATTAGCGATGTGCGGCTGCCTATGCTGCGTCAGCAGCATCCCACACGTGATGGCGAGCCGAACCTATCGCTTGCCGACTTCATCCGTCCGCAGGCTTCGGGCGTGACAGACCGCATCGGAGTGTTCGCCACAACGGTCGACCTGGCGTTGGAGCACGACTTCCTTACCGACGACTATCAGCGTATGCTGGCACAGACGCTTGCCGACCGACTCGCTGAGGCTACGGCGGAGGTGCTTCACATGGAGGTACGTCGCTCGATATGGGGATATGCGCCCGACGAAAATCTGTCTGTAGCCGAACTCCTGCGCGAGGATTTCCAAGGCATACGTCCGGCTGTGGGCTATCCGTCGATGCGCGACACGAGTGTCAACTTCATCATCGACCGGCTCATCAACCTCAAGCAGATTGGCATCCGACTCACCGAGAGTGGTGCCATGAAGCCCCACGCATCGGTGTCCGGACTGATGTTCGCCCACCCGAAGGCGCATTACTTCGAGTTGGGGCGCATCGGCGAAGACCAGTTGCGCGACTATGCGCACCGTCGCGGACTGCCCGTGGAGCTCATACGCAGGTTTTTGAAATAGATGAAAACTCTGTAACAACACTATCGCAAGTTTATAAGAAACGTTTTCGTTAAGCCAAATGAGCAGAACCGAGCTTGCTCGAGTTATGCCATGGCGAGAAAACGTGCCATAAAATGGAACATAATGATTGCAAGGATATCAATACTCATACTGCTGCTCACGCTGCTGCCCGACCTGTACATATACCGACGCTATCTGCGCTGGCGCTTCGACATGACGCTATGGATGCGTCTGTTGTGGTGGGTGCCGGGAGCCGCCATGATAGCCTGTACCGCAGCCTATTCGATGATGCGCAACTTTGCGCCCGATAACCTCACGCTCTTCAACGTGTATCTGTTCATGCTCGGGCTGCTCATCGTGCCGAAGGTGGTCTTTACCTTGTCGTCGCTCGCCGGACTGGCTGTTAAGCGACTGCTAAAGTTGCGCACCAACTGGGGCAACCACACCGGACTGGTGCTTGTGCTCGGATGGTTCTATGTGCTGTTCATGGGTACGATGGTGGGTCCCGACCAGCTGCACGTGAAGCGCGTTACGCTCGAGTTCGACAGTCTGCCGAAAGCCTTCGACGGCTATCGCATCGTGCAGCTCTCGGACATGCACCTCGGCTCTATGAAGCAGGAGTTTGCTCAGCGCATGGTGGCACAGGTGAACGAGCTACATCCCGATGCCATCCTCTTCACCGGCGACTTACAGAATATGCGCCCACAGGAGTTGGTGCGTCATGCGCCCACGTTGGTTCATCTTCATCCGGTCGATGGTATCTTCTCCGTGCTTGGCAACCACGATTACGCCGACTATGTGAAGACAGCCACGGCGGAGCAGAAGCGCAGTATGGAGCGTATGACACGTTCGTTCGAGGCTTCGCTCAACTGGGACTTGCTGCTCAACGAGCGTCGCATCTTGCGTCGCGGAGCCGACTCGATTGTGATAGCCGGAACGGAGAACGACGGTCGTCCGCCGTTCCCCTGCAAAGCCGACTATCGCAAGGCGCTGCACGGCATATCGCCCGAATCGTTCGTCATTATGATGCAGCACGACCCGTCGGCATGGCGCCGCCACATACTGCCCCAATGCACAGCGCAGCTAACGCTGAGCGGACACACCCACGGCGGACAGTTCTCGTTGTTCGGCTGGCGACCCACAAGTCTTGTCAACAGCGAGGATGCCGGACTGTATAGCGAGGGCAAACGCTTCCTCTTTGTGTCTACGGGCGTGGGAGGTTTCCTGCCGTTCCGCTTCCACATGAAACCGGAGATTGTGGAAATCACGTTAAAAGCCCCTCCCAACCCTCCCCGTCGGGGAGGGCTTAATTAGCAAAAGTTTAGGCAAAGGCTTAGAAAGGCCTAAGAAGGCTTAGTTCGGCTTAAACGCCACCTCAAAAAAAACAAAACAAGCAATGAAATATCTGTATCGTATATATCAGCTCTTGATAGCTCTCCCCTTGATAGCTATCTACACCCTCATCACCAGCTTGATGGTTATAATCGGTTGCACCTTAGGCAACGGCCACTTCTGGGGCTACTACCCCGGCAAGTGGTGGGCGCAGTTCATCATACGCATACTCCTGCTGCCGGTGAAGGTGGAGGGACGCGAGAACCTTGTGAAGGGACAGTCGTATGTGTTCGTAGCCAACCACCAGGGAGCGTTCGACATCTTCCTCATCTACGGCTTCCTCTCGCGCAACTTCAAGTGGATGATGAAGCGCCAGCTACGCCAGATGCCGTTCGTTGGCAAGGCGTGCGAGTCGGCTCATCACATCTTCGTCGACAAGCGTGGCGCAAGCAAGATACGCGAGACCTACGACCGCGCCCGACAGACGCTGCAGGGTGGTATGTCGCTCGTGGTGTTCCCCGAGGGGGCACGCTCGTTCACAGGACACATGGGCGTATTCAAGCGCGGAGCCTTCATGCTCGCCGACGACATCGAGCTGCCCGTTGTGCCGCTCACCATCAATGGCTCGTTCGACATCATGCCACGCACTCGCGATATGAAGTGGGTCGTTTGGCATCCGCTCCGCCTCACCATACACAAGCCGATACAGCCTGTTGGCAAGGGTACGGACAACATCAAGTATCTTGAGCAGGAGAGCTACAAGGTGGTGATGGGCGGACTGGAGGAGCAATATCAGGGCTTTGTGGAGAACCCCGACCAGTAAAACTCCCGAAAACACGTTTTTTAACGCTACGGCGGCACCCGTATCGAATACATTTAGTATATTTGCATATTAGTTGACGAGTTACAAGTTACGAGTTGACGAGTTGACAATGTAAAACCATTCAATAGCAAAACAATGAACAAAAGCGATAGTATAGTAATCATACCGACATATAACGAGAAGGAGAACATCGAGAAGATCATACGCGCGGTGTTCTCACTTGAGAAGTGTTTCCACATCCTCGTCATCGACGACGGTAGTCCCGACGGCACTGCAGCCATCGTGAAGCACCTCATCAGTGATGAGTTCGGCGACCGCCTCTTCATCCTCGAGCGCAGTGGCAAGTTGGGTCTTGGCACGGCGTACATCACAGGTTTCAAGTGGGCGCTTGAGCACGGCTACGACTACATCTTCGAGATGGATGCCGACTTCTCTCACGACCCCAACGACCTGCCACGCCTCTACAGTGCTTGTCACGACGAGGGCTACGACGTGGCTATCGGCTCGCGCTACGTGAGTGGCGTGAACGTTGTCAACTGGCCTATCGGTCGCGTGCTGATGAGCTACTTCGCGTCGAAGTACGTGCGTATGGTTACGGGCTTCAAGGTGCACGACACCACAGCCGGCTTCAAGTGCTACCGCCGTTGTGTGCTCTCTTCTATCGACCTCGACAAGGTGCGCTTCAAGGGCTACGGCTTCCAGATAGAGATGAAGTTCACGGCTTACAAGATGGGCTACAAGATAAAGGAGGTGCCGGTCATCTTCGTCAACCGTCGCGAGGGTGTCAGCAAGATGAGCGGTGGCATCTTCGGCGAGGCGTTCTTCGGCGTGATGCGACTCAGATGGGACGGCTGGTTCAGAAAGTATCCTGAGGCGAAGCACTAAACTACCCACCCGATTCTATGGAAATAAGAAACATCAGCAACATTTATACAGCCCTGCCACAGTGCGGGGCTTTTTTGAAAGCTATCAGCGACGAGTCGGTGAGACACGTATTCCTCGGTGGACTACTTGCCTCATCGGCTCCTGTGTTTTTCTCCGCCGTAGCCGAACGCTTAAATTCAAAACTCAAAACTCAAAATTCTTGCTCTGGCAAGCGTCTCTTCGAGCCGAGCGCAAAACTCAACACTCTCACCGCCGTTTTCATCCTTCAAGACAACGACGAGGCAGGCTATTTCTATCACGACCTTACGCAGATACTCGGTACCGACAACGTGCTCTTCTTTCCGTCGTCCTACCGTCGTGCGGTGAAGTACGGACAGCGCGATGCTGCCAATGAGATATTGCGCACCGAGACGTTGAGCCGTCTCGCGGCTCTTACCTCTGTTGACACGCAGAAGGCATCAACTGGCAAGGACGCAGGCAAGAAAGCAGACGATGCAGCAAAGGCGTTGTATGTTGTGACCTGCCCCGAGGCGCTCAGCGAGCTTGTTGTGTCGAAGCGTCGACTCGACGAGCGCACCATCAACATCGCCGTTGGCGACATCATCGACTTTGCCGACCTCGGACGCCAGATGCGCGAGTTCGGCTTCAAGGAGGTCGACTATGTCTACGAGCCTGGTCAGTTCGCAATGCGTGGCAGCATCATCGATGTCTATTCCTACTCGTCGGAGCTGCCGTTCCGCATCGACTTCTTCGGCGACGAGGTGGACACCATACGCACGTTCGAGGTAGCCGATCAGCTCTCGAAGGACGCGAAGCAGCAGGTGCGCATCGTGCCCGAACTGGCGCAGCTCACCGAGGAGAAACAGCCGTTCACGTCGCTACTGCCCGACGACGCGCTGCTCGTGATGAAAGACCGCCTCTATCTCTGTTCTACCATCGAGCAGATATACAACGACGGCTTTTCGCAGCAAGCCATGACCGAACGTTTGGAGGGAGCCACGGAGGTGGAGCAGCAGCAGATAATGCGCGACATGCGCAAGGAGAACAACCTCGTGTCGCCCACGCGCTTCCGCGAGGAGATATGCCGCTTCCGTCTCGTAGAGTTCGGCGCAAAGCCTTCGGGCACGCCACAGGTGTCCATCGAGTTCCACATCTCGCCGCAGCCGCTCTTCCACAAGAACTTCAGTCTGCTCACCCAGACCCTCGACGATTATCTCTTGCAGGGCTATCAGCTCTACATTCTCGCCGACTCGGAGAAGCAGACACAACGCCTGCGCGATATTTTCGACAGTGAGGAGCTGCAGCAGATGCGCAGGAATTCTCAACACCTCAACACCTCAACACCTCAACACCTCAACATTCAACATTCACCCCTCCCCTTCACTCCCGTCAACCGCACTCTGCACGAAGGCTTCGCCGACAACGACCTGCGTCTGTGCTTCTTCACCGACCATCAGATATTCGACCGCTTCCACAAGTACAACCTGAAGTCGGATGCTGCCCGAACGGGCAAGATGGCACTCACGATGAAGGAGCTGCAGGAGATGGAACCCGGCGACTTCATCGTGCACGTCGACTTCGGCATCGGCAAGTTCGGCGGCTTGGTGCGCGTGCCTGTCGGCGACTCCTACCAGGAGATGATACGCCTCTACTATCAGCGTGGCGACATCGTCGACGTGTCTATCCACTCGCTCTACAAGATATCAAAGTACCGCCGCAGCGACACGGGCGAACCGCCCCGACTCAGCACGCTCGGCACCGGCGCATGGGAGAAGCTGAAGGAGCGCACGAAGAAGCGCATCAAGGACATTGCGCGCGACCTCATCAAGCTCTACGCCAAGCGTCGCCACGAGAAGGGCTTCGCCTATTCTGCCGACTCCTATCTGCAGCACGAGCTTGAGGCATCGTTCCTCTACGAGGACACGCCCGACCAGCAGCGTGCCACGCACGACGTGAAGACCGACATGGAGTCAGCCCGACCGATGGATCGCCTGGTGTGTGGCGACGTGGGCTTCGGCAAGACCGAGGTGGCTATACGCGCGGCGTTCAAGGCGGCGTGCGACTCGAAGCAGGTGGCAGTGCTCGTGCCCACAACGGTGCTCGCCTTCCAACACTACAAGACGTTCTCAGACCGTCTGAAGGGTATGCCGGTGCGTGTCGACTACCTCTCGCGTGCCCGCACGGCGAAGCAGACGCGCGAGGTGCTTGCCGACCTCAAGGCGGGCAAGATAGACATACTCGTCGGCACGCACAAGCTGATAGGAAAGGCTGTGGAGTGGCACGACCTCGGACTGCTCATCATCGACGAGGAACAGAAGTTCGGCGTCTCTACAAAGGAGAAGCTGCGCACGCTGAAGACCAACGTCGACACGCTCACCATGTCGGCTACGCCGATACCGCGCACGCTCCAGTTCTCGCTGATGGGTGCACGCGATATGAGCATCATGCGCACACCGCCGCCCAACCGCTACCCCGTGCAGACCGAACTGGGCGTGTACGGACATGAGATAATAGCCGACGCCATCAACTTCGAGATGTCGCGCAACGGACAGGTGTTCTTCGTGAACGACCGCATCAGCAACCTGCCCGAGATTGCTGCGCTCATAACGAAATACGTGCCCGACGCGCGTGTGGCTATCGGACACGGACAGATGTCGCCCGAGGAGCTTGAGAAGATTCTTATCGGCTTCATGAACTACGACTACGACGTGCTGCTCTCTACGACCATCGTCGAGAACGGCATCGACATAAGCAACGCCAACACCATCATCATCAACGACGCCCACCGCTTCGGACTCTCCGACCTTCACCAGATGCGCGGTCGCGTGGGACGTTCCAATCGCAAGGCGTTCTGCTACCTGCTTGCGCCGCCTAAGTCGGTGCTCACGCCCGAGGCACGACGCCGCCTCGAGGCTTTGGAGAACTTCTCTGAACTGGGCAGCGGCTTCAACCTCGCCATGCAAGACCTCGACATCCGCGGTGCGGGCAACCTGCTTGGTGCCGAGCAGAGCGGATTCATGGAGGACCTGGGCTACGAGACGTATCAGAAGATACTCAACCAGGCGGTCACCGAACTGAAGAACGATGAGTTTGCCGACATGTACGCCGAGGAAATGGCTGCAGGCAACAACCTCACGGGCGATGCTTTCGTAGAGGACTGCGCCGTGGAGAGCGACCTCGAGATGTACTTCCCCGATACCTATGTGCCGGGCAGCGCAGAGCGTATGCTGCTCTACCGCGAGCTCGACAACATCGACAACGACGACGAGCTCGACGCCTACCGCCAGCGACTCATCGACCGCTTCGGTGCCATACCGCACGAGGAACTACTGCAGGTGGTGGCGCTGCGCCGCTACGGCAAGAGCCTCGGCTGCGAGAAGATAATACTCAAACAGGGACGTATGCAGATGCAGTTCGTCAGCAACCCCAACTCTGCCTACTACCGCAGTGCCACCTTCGGCAAGGCGCTCGACTTCATCGCTGCCAACGCACGCCGCTGCAACCTCAAGGAGGTGAACGGCAAACGCTCAATGGTGGTGAGCGGTGTGCCGACCGTGGGCGAGGCGGTGAAAGTGCTTTTAAAAGTAAAAAGCCCCTCCCAACCCTCCCCGTCGGGGAGGGCTTGAGGATAATTCGGCTAAGGCTTAGAAAGGCTTAAGAAGGCTTAGCAAGAAGGCTAAGAAAGCCCTAAAAGTCTTAGTTAGCAATGGCTTAGAAAGGCCTAAGAAGGCTTGGTTCGGCTTAGCAAGAAGGCTAAGAAAGCCCTAAGAAGTCTTAGTTAGCAATGGCTTAGAAAGGCTTAAGAAGGCTTAGTTCGGCTTAGTAAGTAACAACAACAACCACGATATGACAACCCTTCTCCTTGTGCGCCACGGCGAGACCGTCGATAATGTGCGCCAGATTATGCAGGGGCAGACTCAAGGCGAGCTGACCCCGAACGGCATCAAGCAGGCACGTGCCCTCGCTGCCGAGCTGAAAGACACGCCCATCGACGTGTTCGTGTCGAGCGACCTAAAGCGCGCTTTCGACACGTGTGTGATACTGGCGGCTGCGCACGGCGTGTCGCCCGACGCCATTGTGCAGACAAAGCTGCTGCGCGAGCGCGACTGGGGCAGCTTCACAGGCAGATACATCCCCGACCTAAAGGATGCTCGGTGGACCGACGACATCGAGTCGCTCGACGCTCTGAGGGCGCGTGCCGCTGCGTTCCTGCAGTTCTTGAGGGATAATTATGAGGGAAAAACCGTGCTTGCCGTGGGACACGGCATAACGAACAAGGCGATAAGAAGCGTGCACAACGGCACGCCGATGAACGAAACGCCACGCATGGCGAACGCCGAAGTGGTCACGATGCAGCTATAAAAAGCGTTGTTGCACACCCCTGAGCGTACCCTTTTTGAGTACTACAGCAGCAGTACTGGAGTAATCTCACCACAGTACTGGAGTAATCTCGCTGCTAAACTGGAGTAATCTTTCTGCGAGTACTGGAGTACTACCGCAACAAGTACTGGTAAGAGTAAAAGTAAAAAAGTAAAAGAGTAAAAAAGTAGGAGGAGGGCGTGTCAAAACTCCCAATATAAATAACTAAAAACTCGTTGTACGTTCTTA
>ERZ773177.671-NODE-671-length-20541-cov-25.0657_pt1 | contig 20541 bp, 19 predicted proteins | sample MGYA00580534_ERZ773177 | MGnify/ENA primary metagenome ERZ773177 (study PRJEB29015, sample SAMEA2737872) | human gut metagenome | biome: human gut; feature: human-associated habitat; material: faeces | place: China | collected 2012 ...
TGCCCCCAGCAGGGAGTGGGAATGAAAGTTAAGAACAAGCCTTGACACAGTTTAATTTACACCCCCCGTTCGTTCCACAATCCAAATGTGATTTGTGGTTGCATTTCAAAGGATAAATAGGACGGACATTCTGTCCTATTGAACCTTTGAAGACAACACCAATCATTCAACGAGCTAGAAAACAAGCCCGATGGTTTTCACCCAAATGGGGGAAAACGTTCCTATTATGTTTTAGCCACTTTTGTCTAAAACCGATATTCATATAAACTAATGGGGGGGTGTAGCAAATCGTGACACCCCTACATCTGATAAATAATATAGACTAATTGTTTTTTTGTATTTTTTAAATCGTTGACACTTTTTGTCAATTTCCATACACTTATTATGAACACATTTTCTATGGATTTGTACTGCATACGTTTTTCACAACTTTATGAAAAACCTTACCATTTGCTTTCAATGGGGGTAAATGATGCTTAACCCCTCATTTAATAATTTTATCAAGCGAGCATCTTCTTACTTCTTCATTTCACAAATTTAGGAAATGAACCCTCGGGGAAATTTTTCCCTCAGCTACTTTCAAGGTGTGGAGACTTGCATCTGGACGCATACCTGCGCTTAGTTGCATTTCTCCACACCTTTGTATTACAACCTATCAATCTTGTCAGCTATGCGCTCTATCTTTTCAAAGGTTCTCATCATAGGCTTATGCCAACGCTCTTGTCGCTCATCAATCGACTGCAAGTACATCAGACTTTGGGCAAGGATGGTTCTTCCCTCATCAACGGCAACCCATATATTACCTACATTACCCATAATGGTAGAAACACTAGTCGTCAACAAGCTATCCCCTTTATCACCTTTCAAGGACATAAGCTGGTCCATCTTCTGATTGATTTCCTTGGCTTGCTCCAAAGTCCCCTCTGTGGCACTTTGTACGGCTGTGAATCTTCCGTTTAGTTCTTCTCCGGTGTCTTGGCTCATTGACTCAAAAGAACCGGAAGAAGCGGACTGAGAAAAATTGTCTTTCCACCCCAAAGCATCCTTTAAAGAATCTCTTTCATCCAAAGCATCCTTAGAGATTGCCATATATTCCTGCTTCAACTTATCTTGTGCCTTATATAATTCCTCCTTGGTTAAATCCTTATTCTCGAATGTAGATGAGAAAGACTTGTACCAATCTTGCAATCTCTGCTTGTACTTATCAACCATCAAAGAATTAATAATAGCACTTGCCATCTTCTTTTGGAAGCTATCAGCAAAATCGGTTGAATCAGAATCCATATTCTCCAACATGCTCTTGAAGTCACTCTCAACACTATCAAAAGATATTGAAGTAAGTTTCTCTCGATAGCTATTTTCCAATTGTTCCAGCTGCTTATAGTATTCTATATAAGAATCCATATACTGACTGGCATTCCTGTAGCCATCATCACCATATTGCTTTATCTTATCGTATTGAGTGGCTGCATAAGCGGCTACGTTAGCCATCTGCTCACTTGTCAAGTTCCAAAAATCTGATGCACTACGTACTGAAATACCAGCCTCCTTACTTACCTTATCCCAATCCTCAGAAGACATTGCATCATTTATTTTCTTGTTGGAAGAGTGTTTGCCATCCGTATAAGCCTTGTACCAATGCCCACTTGTGTAAGCAGCACCACTTCTGTACATAGACTCTTGTGTATTCTTGATTTGGTCTTGTATAGCCGCCTTTTGCTTTTCATAAGACGTGGTTATATCTTGCATGGAACTAGCCTCATCCATCTTGTCAGCCAAAGCGTCAATACTCGTTTTCAAGTTATTGTTACTCTCGGATAGCCTAAACAAATCTTTTTCAAGGTTCTTATCGCTAGAGCCATCACCTAACCAACTAGACAAGCCACCAAAGGTAACTGTATTAAGGATATTGCCCACGCCTTCCAAAAGTGAGCCACCGATTTGCTCCACAAACTTTCCGGTTAGAATATTCTTCAAGATACCATTAACGGCATTGAGGATTGCATCTATTACATTTGCTACCAATGAACCAATACCATCTTTCAATATATCAAGAATAGACAATATCGCTGATATGATTTGCCCGATGTTTCCACCTGATTGCAATTTATCTGCCAACTTTGAAACCGACTTGTTTAAATTCTTTCCCAAGTCCAGCTTAGATAATCCTAGTACCGTGTTGGTCAATCCCGACATTAAGCCACTTAACGACCCACCACTAAACTCTTTCAATCCAGATGCAACCTCATTCAATCCGTCAAGCGTACCTTGTGAACTTTCCTTGTATTCAACCCCTTTAGCTTTAACGGTCTTAACCATTTCCTCAGAAGTCTTCTTTGCACCATCATATATAGCCTTTGCAGAATCCAATGTTTGACTTGCACCCTTAATTTGTGCCTTATCTCCGGTCTTCAAGGCTTTCTCATAAGAATCCTGTGCCACTTGCAAGTTATCAAACGCTATTTTTTCCCTAAGTCCAGCCGCTTGCATCTCCTTGAAAGCGTTTCCCAAATCCTCGCTTTGTCTCTTCAGTTTGAAAAGGTTCAAAGTACCCTCATGGTCACCCGTCAATGCACCACGCATCTTGTCGATTGCCTCATAAATTACCTTTTGCTCGGTTGCATCTTTCTTCTTGAAATCATCGGTCTTGGTGTATTCTTTCAAGCCTTGGAACGTTTCCTTCAGCTGCTCTTGCAATGAACCTATCATAGAACCAAACACGCTTTGCCAATCAATCTGAGACTGCAAGGCACTTGTATCTACATCGCTTATCGCCTTGGACTTCTCTTTTTCAAGACTTGCCTTTTTGTAGGTGTCCGTCTCTAGATTAATCTTCTCATCATATTCTTTGGCTATTGCATATTTCTTTTCTTGGAATGTACCATAAGCCTTTAAGTAATCAAGCATGGCTTGTGCTTGCTCCTTTTGGGTTTTTCTATTGGACTCTGTTACGGCACTTTCCTCAATGATGGTGTATTGCTTTTCAATCTTCTTGATTGGCTCCTGGTCCAGCATCTTATCATCCCATTGCTGAGGCTTGCCACCTTGTGCCTTAATAATAGCCGCCTTTGCATCATACTCGGATTTTTGGCGGTCACGCTCTGCCTTGATAGCGGCATTCTTCTCCGTTTCTATCTGTTCAATTTCCTTTTCCAATGCCCTTTTGCGCTCGGCTATAACCTTTTCCTCACCATCCTGCATAGCCTTGATTCTTGCATCGGTCACTTTCTCCTCTATGGATTGCATAGCCTTGGAACGCTCATGCTCGTTTTTATAGATAGCCTCAGCCAACTTACCTTCAGCACTCTCTATATTGTTTTGCTTGGTTGCATTCTTCTTAGCCTCAGCAGCCGCTTTCTTCTCGGCATTCTTGGCGGCTTTGTCCATACTTCTTTGATTGGATGCCTCCATACGTGTGAGCATTCTTGTGCTTGCTGCCTGTTGTGCCTGTGTGGATAAGACTTCTATATGCAATTCTCTTTCACGTTTGAGATCTGCCAATGATGATGTATGTAAGGCATTACGTTTCTTTTGTAACTCATACAACTCCGTCTGTGCCTTAATTTGGCTATCATACTTTTGTTTCAGCAAAGCCTTTGTTTCTGCAATAGCTTCTTGTTTGGCTTTGCCTGTCAAAGTATAAATTTTCTCTCGCTTTTCCGCTATGGTCTTATCCAGTTTGGCTTGTTCTTCTTTGGCTTTACCTAATGCAATATTGGCTTGCAGGTCTTGCTCGGCTATCTTGGCTGCTTGCTCTGCCTTTGGCAACAAGTCGGACAATGCTTTTCCAATACCCAGCTTGTCATTTGTAAACATGTCGTAGACGGTTTTAACACTTCCAACAATACCCTTGATTTGTGTCTGCACAGCCATAATTGCCGTTTTTCCGGCTTTTATCAAGCCATCGCCCACTTGTGAAAGTCCATCGGTGAAAGTGTCCCAATCAAGCTGAAAAATACCTTTTAGGGTTGTTCCAAGACCTTTGAGAAGCGTATAGCCTGTTTTAACGGCACTTACAAAGGTATTTTTGAATGATAAGCCAAAATCTCGTAATGGGCCTTTTGCATCGGCAAAGCAATGATAAAGATAGCTACCTAGCATAACCACAATATCGGTTAAGGATGCCATCAATGAACCCATATAAGCACTTATCTTAGTAAATACCTTTTGTCCTTCTGCCGACTTTGTAAACCACGCATAAACCGCTTGAAGTCCAACCGCTACGGCTGCAAGAACCGCTCCTATTGGTGTGGCACACATCGCCCACAATGCCTTTGTCATAGCACCAATACTACCAATAACATTTCCTAATGGCAAAGGTAAGCCATTTAAAGCAGTCTTTAGGTTGCCTATGGATGATTGGAACTTACCTCCACCTGTGGCAAAGTCCAACATTTTATCTTTTGCAGCTCCTATCCGCTCACCAACCGAAGAAAAGGCATTACCTAATCTATCCAAACCAATTTTATCCGACAAGTTAGATAGACTTCCCGAGATAGAACTTCCCACCTCGCTAGCCTTGGATTTTATTGCTTCAAACTTGCTAGATATTGTTTCATGTAATGAAGAGAAAGCATCACTTACCTTTTGCTTGATTAGCTGAGCCTCATCAATGATATTTCCAAAGAAGCTACCCCCTTTCTCCGTCATGCTTAATGATGATTGAACATCAGCCAAACCACGCATAGCGTTCTTTGCGTTCTCGCTTTGTTGTTGCAAGCCTACAAGGTTATTCTTGGCTGCATTCAATTCATTGCTAAGGACGTTGATTTGTTCAGATATAGCTTGTACGGCTGCTGAATTGTTGGTAGCTTGTGCCGCTTGCAATTGCTCTTGTAATGTAGCCAGCTGGTCTTCTAAACCAGCTATAGCCTCTTTTTGAAGTTCTATGGCGGCATTTGATTGTCCACTTGCATAGTTGAGACTTTCAGCATATTGGCTTGCTTTCTCCTTTAACTCATCAAGTACCTTGCCATAAGATGAGGAGTCCATTTCACTTGAGCTAAGTCTTAATGAAGCGGACATAGTATCAATTTCTTGCTTTAATTGCTCTGCCCATGCGGAATTGCTTTGTGAAGATTGGCTCAACTCATTTATACTATCCTTAACTCCGGTAATAGCCAACTTTTGGGACTCAAACTTTTGATTCAAGCCATCTATGTTATACAAAGAACTCTTCCACTCCTCAATCTTGGCGGTTATTGCCGTGAACTCATTGGACTCCGCTTTTGTAACTTCTGTTTGTGCCTTTTGCTCTTCATTTAAGTTAGCCAATTGCAGCTTTGCTCTTTGCAACTCAATTTGGTAAGATTGCAATGCCCTTGTTTGCTCATCTACTTCTTGCTTGGAACTGGTTATAGCCTTATCTATGCTTCCGGTTGTATTCTTACCATATCTCTTGGCATTATCCTCCTTTTGTGATGTCAAGTCCGCTACATCATTCTTTGCAAATTGTATGGATTCTTTAGTATCAACAATCTTTTCTTGCAACTCGGAAATCCTTTGCTTAATAGCTGCAATCTGGTCTTCATAGCTTTTGAAAGGTTGCCCATCTTGTAGGCTTTGTGATACATTCTTTAGAGCATCAGCCTCAGCGTTTACTTGTTCCACAACCTTTGCATGAGCTGTAACCTCATCGTTGATACCCTTTGTATTTACTATATCTGAAAAGACACCTTTTATTTGAACCAAAGATTCTCCTTGTGAAATTGTGTCCTGTAATTCTGCATTTGCCTTTTGTGCCAATGCTATCAAATCATTATACAACGCTCTAAGTTTCTCCAAACAAGAAATCTTTTCCGAGATTGCATGAGAAAGGCTGTTACCTGCTTCTACATCAAGATTTCCGCTTGATAACTTGGATTGCATCTTATCTACTTCAGAAGAAACCTCACCAATCTTGGTCTTGGTCTCTTCTGCCTTGTCAACAAAGCTTTGCACCAAATCTTTTGAAGACAACATCTTTTCACCAAACATTTTCATTGCAAAGTTATAGCGTGAAATCTCGCTTGATAAATCTTTAATCTTTTGGCTTTGTGTCTGATAAGCATTTGTAAGCGATTCCACAACCTCTTTAGAAGTATGCTGGTTCGTCTTCAACATTTCTTCTCTAAGTCTTGCCAACTCTTGTCGAGCCTTGATTAGCTCATCAAATCGGGCTTTTATATTGAATGTTAGTTCTGCCATAGTTTCTAATCATATATTTGTTAGCAAGGTGAATAAGTTGAACTTACCCACCTTGGATTATTACTCTCATTCATCATCACGCGCGCACCTGCGAGAGACTATTTTATACAAGAAACAGCTTGTGGTGATAACTTAACTCTTCCTTTTTCACCATAATATCCAATCAAGCAATCATAGCAAAACATTGTATTTTCTCCTATTGCATGAGGCTGGACTCGTCCCAATTGGTTCTTTGTCAGATACGCCTCCAACCTGTTGATGTCTGAAACAATCTTCTGAGCCATTTCCCACGCCTTCTGTCTTGGCTCTGAGTCCAACGACAAACGATAGGCATCCATAGCCTTTTCAAAATCATCCACATCTAACTTTACACGTCCATTCTCGACAACGATGTAAGAATTATCACAATCAAGGCTTCTTGTCTGAGACTTGAACTCTTGCATCATAGGCTCTAATCGCTCTGATATGGTTGTTCTAACAACCAACTTAACTACCACGTCTTGTGGGCAAAGCAAGTTATGTGTCACAATCTCAAACAAATCATTTGGATTGTTCATAAATGCCATAATTTCCTTGTCAGAAAGGACACACCCCAACTGCTCTAGCAAGCCATCCAACATTTCATTGATAGCACCTACTTTCTTGCAAATTGCTTGTCTCTTCTTGTTAATGTACTCGGTATTTTCATACAATATCTTATCCATAATCTTAATTTTATAAACTTGAACTATTAACGATGTCTAATGCAACCTTATCTAAGTCGATTGCTTCCAACTCACTTTCCTCTTTCTTTGGTGGAATCGAATTGGCTTGCATAGCCTCTTTCTCTTCTTCCGATAGTTGCAGCTTAGCTTCAACCTCTTCAACCAATTGTCTAAACTCTAAATTATCCATTTGCCTCGTTTATTATAGAACAACACATTTGCTTTAAATTTGTAAATATTTTGCGCTTCACGTCTATTGAAATTAGCCTCAACGTTTGCAGCCCTTCATGTCTCCTTTTTACTTTGCTTTTCCAACAACTTTTCAATCTCCTTGCAATGCAAGATTGTTGATAGTTGAATCACCGTGTCTCGTGATAAGTCTGCTGCAATATACTTGCTTGCATCCTTTAAATCTTGAAAGACAACCTTTAATCTACGACCATTATCAAATGGTCTTAAAATAACCTTTTTGTCTTTTTGAATCTCTGTTATATCCATTGTAATCTATTTTTTAATTGTTGACACTTTTTGTCAATTTCCATACACTTATTATGAATACATTTTCAGTAGTTTATGACCGTGTTACGTACACAATCATCAAGCTCTATTCCATCCTCATCTGTGCTTAAAAAGTCGGCACATGAAGAAATATCTTTTAGTTTATTCTTCAATCTGGTATAATACTCTTTGTTACTATAAACCTTATTTGCCTTTAACTCTCTTATGTATTCATCTATATCATCTTTGCCCTGTCTGCTCATCAATCTTGCCACGTAAGCATTAAAGCCATCTTTGGGGTTTTTGATTTCTGCCATAAATTCTGTTTTCATTGTCTTGTGCTTTGAAATTGTAAAATATTCATCACTCCACATCTTTAATAACTTCTTAAAAAATGCTTTGTCCGATAGTGTTGAGGCTTTGACTTCCTCCACCCCGATTTGTTTAGCCAATCCACCATTAAGACGCAGCTCATATTTAAGGAGGTTGGCGTTACCAAACCCTGGGGGTATCTCCAAACCTTTGCTTTTTGCATCCTGCAACTTGTCATAGAATGCAAGGACTTGCCTTTGTCTTGCCCTTATTGTTTTGGCTATGCCTTGATAGTATAAAGTATCGACATTTCCTTGCACTCTTGCCTTTTTGGGCATATCGCCCAACTTTTCAAGATACACTCTTACAGGTTTTGCCATAATGAAGTTTGTTCCAAATTCCAGCTTTGACACATTGGCTTCACTCATTTCAAGATGTAAGCTGTCTGAAAGTTTCTCTATCGCCTCTTTTGTTGTGTGATAGCTTAGTGACCATATATTGCTCGGATAGAAGAACCTTGTCAAACTACCGCTTACCTCATAGCCGCCCATAAATTGGGTTACTTTCAATCCATTAAGAAATCCATAAGTGCTAACCTCACCTGTATATGATGCCTTTTCACCTACCTTGTCAAGGTATTGGCAAACATCGGGCATACCCCTACACTTAGGTAGGAACAATCTTACCTTGTCGTACATGCCACCTCCTATCCAATTGAAACAGAATCACGTCTCAATGCTTTAAGAATCTCATCAAAACCACCTAACATTAATTGTTGGCAATAGCTTCCTATTAGAACCTTGCATCCATCAAGTACAAGAAACTCGATATAATTTGGTCTTTGCTGCTCTGCAGATGTTGGTGCTTCTTTATCTTGATGAACTAAGAACAGAAAACCATCTTCCTTGTATAAAAAGAAAGGATTTGGCTTTGCCTTGCTAGAATAAGTTGGTGTAGATGGTGGAAAACCAAAGGCAAAACCCGACAGCTTGCCATTGATGAAATAATCTTTTAAACCACTCAGATTCAGACTTCCTTTACATTGCAAGTGCATTTGTGGACAATTGCTTGATTGTCCTTCACGCTTTGGCAACAAGTACATAGAAACCATACTATCTCTGCCCTTTAACCCATCCATAGGTGGATAGTTTCCCCACATACGTACTAGTGTGTATTTTGGCGATTTTCCACTCTTAGGATTGTAATCAAGTCGCCCATAAAACTTTATAGTTGGTTGTATCATTGCTGACCTCCTTCCTCTTTGAGTTCCTCAACTTCATCACAATAATCCCTGTATTCACTTTCAAACCTCTCCTGCTCAGATGGCTCTAATCGGTATCTCAAAGGATTATCTCCAAAAGTGATTTCATAGTACAAAGTATCAATCACAGATGCCATAGCAACTTTTAACTTATCCGGCATATCACAGAGAATATAGCCAAAGATGCCATAAGCCATTACAACATCAAGAAACCAATCTCTATAATTGTCGTCCTTACCTCTTAGCATATTCAACCACTCGGCTTGAAATGTAAAGCCACCATCGTGACGGGCAATCTTCTTTCTAAAGTCTTCTCTCATAATACTCATATAAAAACCTCCATTACAATTTTAATGTTTCACACAATAACTAGCAGCTTGGGATTCCAATTCATACTTTGAAGCGATTCTGTTAGAACCCAACCACTCATCAATATCACTTTTCAAGAAGAAAGCTAGCTTACCACAAGGTTTGCTGTATGGAAAAGCATGCTCTCTCATCTTAGCGTAAACCTGTGCCTTGGACATTCCAATATAATTACACAGGTCTTCAACATTCAAGTAATTCTTTGCTTGAAGCAATGTGTATTTCTTAATTTGCTCCAGCTTGTCAAGTACTTCCTTATCCATATTTCTCTTTATTTAAAATTCAACATCAAACAATGAACGTTCTTGTTTCCGCTTGCAAAAGTACTACAAAATATGGTATTCTCAGAAAGGCAAAAATTGCTTACTTGTAGCAGTTAAAGCCCACAAGTAAGCAATATCTTAAATTTCAGTTAGGTTTAGATGTGTAAAATGAAAGACTTTTTAGTTTCTAAAATATAGATTTTGGCAGTAAACAACATTCTTTAACTTTACAGTTCTATATTATACAGTCTTTCTGTAGTGATTGTATTTCTTTCCATCTTTTTTGTATTACCCTATAATTTCCAAAGTATGCTTCAGCTTTATTTTGAATCGCCTCTAATATTTTGATATGGCTAGGCTCAACCCTATCACAACACACTTTATAATATGTGTTTCTTAAATCCGATTTCAAACCAAACACATCACTCCATATATCTCGGAATGTCAAAGACAAATTTCCATCATACCCAATAAACGGCTTACCCTTTATATCTTTTCTAACCCCCAATCCTCCACCAATGCACATATTTGCAAAAATAGCCAACATTTGCTTTGAATCTTTCCATTTTAGATGTATATCACTAGAACATAGTGCATACTCTTCCACATCAACAGAGAAATAATCTTCACTTTTAATTTCCCTTTTAGCCTTTTCTACATCATTTCCATTATAAGTACATAAGGTTTTACCCTTGTAACGTATTTCAACATTAGAAAGTATGTCACCCTCTACCACGCCAACGCTCTTAGCCGCCAATAGCAACATAATGGTAGGAACAATCCTCTCTCTTCCGTAATAGTATTCTATTTTTTCATAAAATGTCTCATCGCCAAGGAGACAACCCTTCCCGACTTTACTTGCTTTGTCACCAATGCGAAAAAACTCTTTGTTTTCTTCTTCATTCATAATAAATTATTTAGTAAGTCCACAGCCGATTTTTTCTTGGAATCCACCACATCGGCATAAATTTGAGTTGTTCTAAGATTTTGGTGTCCTAGAAGTTTACTCGTTGTGTAGATGTCCGCTCCTTTGGTCAGCAATGATGTAGCAAACGTGTGCCTAGCGAGATGGAAGGACACTTTCTTTTCAACACCAGCAGCCTTACCCCATTGCTGAAGGATATAATTGATACTAAAATAGTTTGGCAAATCAAATACCAAATCAGAATCTTTAGCGTCTCCTCTTGTTGGCATCCACTTTAAAGCAGTATCAGACAATGGAATTGTTACACTATGCTTTGTCTTTACCATTTGCTTAACAATAAACAGACGGTCTTCTCTACTTTCAATATTACCCCACACCAAGGAACATACATCGCTTACACGTAGTCCACAAAAGCAAGCGAACAGAAAGGCACTCTTTACCATATCATTCTTGCAAGGTGTAGCCACTAACTTCAAGACCTCTTCTCTTTCTAAGAATCCTCTAGTTTCCTTTTCTGCCCTTATTGGCTTCTTATCCTCCTTGCTCAATTTGGTTGCAGGGTTTATGCTTAGATAATTGTCCCTTACAGCTTCATTCAAAGCAGTAACAAATGTATTATAATAAAGTTGTGCCGTACTCTTCGCCATAGGCTTCTCATGATGTTCACACCATTTGGGATTATCATTTCCTATAGTCTTTGCACTTGCAAGATACAAAAGAAACTTCTGACAAAAAGCCTTATCTACATCTAACAAGTATTTTTTGCCAGCTCCAAACTTCTCTATATGTAGAATCACATTGTTAATTGTAATAGCATTGCTTTTGCTTTGTCCTAGCTTTGCTTTCTTCTCAGCAAATGCCCTTAGCCAATCTACCAGCAAAAGTTTCTTAGACTTATTTACATTCACAATGCCCAATCGTCCACAATTCAAATCATCTTCCAGCTTCTGCCTTGCAGCTTCTGCAAGATTTCTTATCTCACGATTACGCTTTCTTATTTCCGCTCTTTTTTCAACGCTACCTTTCTCGGGGTCTATATACATTCTTAAAAATTTATAGGAATGCTTATGGTTGTTATCTTCATCTGGGTTATACATATCCAAATAAAGAGAACACCCACCATTAGACCTTTTCTTCTCACGTAGGATTACGTTTCTCTTATCACTTTTATTTCTTGCCATTATTAGTGTTATTTTTGTTACCGATGCAAAGATACAACAATTTATTGAATATCAGCACTTATAAAAAGTTAAGTAACACTAAAAGTAACAATAAAAACACCAAAATAATAATATAATATATAAATATCGCTTTTTAAAAACGGCAAAAAACACACATAAATAATTGATTTTCACTATACTTTATAGCATAAACCAAAAACCGTGCATATTAGTTGTTTAAGTTTGCGCGGAGTGTGGTTGTGAAATCACGCTCCGCTTTTTTATTTCCCAAAAAAGCCTACACCTAAGTACACTCTGTATTTAGGATATACTACCTGCCTCGGTATCAGAATCTAATCATACACATTTCTCCATCAACACAAAGGTGATGAAACCCAGGAGAAGGGCATAGGTGGCTTGCTTCTGAAAACCATGGGCATGGGTTTCGGGAATCATCTCATCGCTCGTTACATAAAGCATGGCGCCACCGGCAAAGCCCAACATCACGGGGAGGAAGGTGGAAGAGGCTGAACCCAAACCGAAACCCAACAGAATCCCTACCACTTCGAGCAAAGCGATGAAAATGGAAATAAAAAAGGTGCGGACTGCTGTAACACCAGCCATCATCAAAGGAGCAATAATCACCATACCCTCAGGGATGTTCTGCAGGGCGATGCCGAAGGATACCCCCCACTCCGTTGCTCCCTCTGCCGAACAGACACTCACTCCAGCAGCCATGCCTTCGGGCAGTTTATGTAGGGCTATCGCCATCACAAAGAGCATCACATGACTGAGTCGGGCATTGTTGCGATGCTCCTCGGGGTCTAGTCCCGTGATGTGATGAAGATGGGGAGTCACCAGGTCTAGCACATTCAGGAACAGGGCTCCTGCCATCACGCCGATTACTACCAGCCACCAAAGACTGGTCTGTTCGAAGGCTGGCACTATCAGTCCCAACGTGGAAGCTGCCAGCATGATTCCGGCACAATATCCCAATACGGCGTCGTTCCATTTGTGAGGCAACTCCTTGACGAAGAATCCCAAAATGGCACCTATAATCGTGGCACCGCAAAGTCCGGCAGCACTAATCAATACGTTTGTCATAAGCAATATATATTGAAGTTATCCAGTAAAACACATGAAGATGCAGATACATCATAGAAGAAAAAAAAGCATGGACAACCCTCACGGTTATCCATGCCCATCTATTTCGTATCTGATCTATTCAGTTATTACTAATTATGTTTTGTTATGGTGAAATTGGTGTTTTCCAATTTCATATCATCGCTTCTATTTCAACTTCGTATAACCGTAAGCTGCGCTATTGCCCAACTGCTCTTCAATGCGGATAAGCTGGTTGTACTTAGCCATACGGTCGGTACGACTCATAGAACCCGTCTTAATCTGACCGGAGTTAGTTGCTACGGCAATATCAGCAATTGTTGTATCCTCGGTTTCACCAGAACGATGGGAAGTAACGGTGGTGTAACCATGACGGTGAGCCATCTCGATTGCATCCAGTGTCTCGGTAAGAGAACCAATCTGGTTCACCTTGATGAGGATAGAGTTGGCAGCACCCATCTTGATGCCCTTCTCCAGGAACTTCACGTTGGTAACAAAGAGGTCGTCACCTACCAACTGGCAACGATCGCCGATGGCAGCGGTCAACTTTACCCAGTTGTCCCAATCGTTCTCGTCAAGGCCATCCTCGATTGAATCGATAGGATATTTGGTAATCAGTTCTTCCAGGAACTTGATCTGCTCAGCAGCAGTCAGTTTTTTACCATTAGGATCCTTCTTCTTGCCATCCTTCAACTGGCGATAATCGTAGAACCACTCACCATTTTCCTGAACGGCAAACTCGCTGGCAGCACAGTCCATGGCAATCTTCACATCCTTTCCTGGCTCATAACCGGCATTCTTGATAGCCTGGCAGATGCTGTCGAGCGCATCCTCTATACCATCGAGTGCAGGAGCAAAACCGCCCTCATCACCTACGGCAGTAGAAAGGCCGCGGCTCTTCAGGAGCTTAGCCAAGGCATGGAACACCTCTGCACCCATACGGATGGCCTCCTTCTCGGAAGGAGCACCCACAGGACGGATCATAAATTCCTGGAAGGCGATAGGCGCATCAGAGTGAGCACCACCATTGATGATATTCATCATTGGAACAGGAAGGGTATAAGTATTGCAACCGCCGATATAGCGATACAATGGGATGTGGAGATACTCAGCAGCAGCATGAGCCACAGCCAAAGAAACACCGAGGATGGCGTTGGCACCCAGATTAGACTTGGTCTTGGTACCGTCGAGTTCCAACATCTTATAATCGATGGCACGCTGCTCCAAGGCAGAAAGACCTACCAAAGCAGGCGCAATTACCTGATTCACATTCTCCACAGCCTTCAAGACGCCCTTGCCGCCATAGCGGCTCTTGTCGCCATCACGAAGTTCCAAAGCCTCGTTCTCACCAGTTGATGCACCAGAAGGAACCGATGCACGACCAACGATACCTGACTTCAAAGAAACTTCAACCTCTACTGTAGGATTGCCACGAGAATCCAAGATTTCTCTTGCATGAACATTTTCAATAATCATAATTCTATAATACTTTTAATTACATAAAAAATTTTTTCCGAGTGCAAATTTAGGTATTATCTGACAAATCTCCAAATTTCGGACATCATCAAAAGTAGGTATCGCCCGAAAATACCTACATATAGGTAAGGAGAGGCATGGAAATTTGAGATGCTACCAAATTGTCATTTTATTTTAATTTTATCAATCAGTCCTTCGAAATCCTCCTTTTGCATAGCCCCCATCTGCACAGATGGTTTGCCTTTCACGGGGATGAAGAGGAAGGTAGGAATGCTGCTGATACCGAAAACAGAAGCAAGTTCGGACTCCTGGTCGATATCCACCTTATAGAAATCTATCTTGCCGGCATATTTCCCGGCGAGAGATTCCACTACGGGAGCCATCATCTTACAAGGACCACACCAGGTGGTATAGAAATCGATGACAGCAGGACGGGAACCGGCGAATAACCATTCATCCGGATGAGCCTCGTAATCCATAATCTTTTTTCTGAAATCAGATGTGGTAAGATATTGCACCTTGGCAGTTTCATTCTTCTCAGTTTTCCCTACAGTCGTTTGAGGAGAAACAGCAGGTGCTTTCCTGTTCTGAGAACAAGAAACAAGAAATGGTAGAAATAAAATAGCTGCTAATATGATTTTCTTCATAGTTTTTCGTTGTTTTAATTTGAGAAGGTATGCCATTAGTCTATTACACACCCTCTTATTACAATTAATCACTAATAAATAATCACTACTCCTAATCCTTCAAAGAATAAGTAACGGTAGTAACAACCCTTACCTTTTTAATATATGGAGTGTTGGAATCGCGGTCTTCGATAGAGAACTGGCCCTGGTCGGCATTCATAATCTTATCTATCTTACTCTTGCTGTTCTCAGCAAACTGGGTAGCAGTCTGCTCAGCATTCTCTATCGCCTCCTGCATCATCTTAGGTTTCATCTGCCGGAAGGCAACATACTCATACTTCACCGGATTCTCGTAACCACCATCCACAATGGCAACACCTTTCTGAAGCAAATCACCCTGACGGGCAATGATACTGCGGACCAGTTTCACATTCTTCGATGTAACCGTGATGATGGAAGTAATGTTATAACGATAGCCCTGTCGGTTTTCGCCATACCGTTCAGCATTGAGGTCGATGACCACAGGCGCATTCACATTGATTTCATTAGTCTTTACACCATTCTCCACCAGGAAGTTTCTGATGGTTCTCGTGGTGGCATTGATTTTTTGATAGAGTTCAGGCAGGTCATTGCCTATTTCCTTGGAAACGATAGGCCACGTCACCTTATCAGCCTCCACCTCCTTTTCGGCAAGACCTTTCACTACAACCTTTCGGTCTTTACTAATCACACTTTCAAGTCCCGACTTGATACAAAATCCAAGCACGATGATGCCGATGGTTAAAATCACGGCTTGCTTAATACCAGAATTGATGTTCATAATTAGTCCTCCATTATTAAGTTGTTAAAATTGAATTTCCATTCTATCTCAGATTGAGTTGCAATTTGAGTTCTCAAAGATACAATAAAAATATAGAAAAACGACACTTTATAATGATAAAATATGCTAAAACAGCCCATATCAACCCATAAGCACCATTTTTTCTGCCAAAAAGCTTGCATATATTACCAAAAAAAACTACCTTTGCCCAAAAACAATAAAATGGATTACAACATGATTGGGACCGCATGGTCGTTACTGCCTCCTATCGTCGCCATCGCTCTGGCGCTGAAGACAAAGGAGGTCTATTCTTCTCTTTTTATCGGTATCATACTGGGTGCCGTTCAATATTGCATTTCGATGGGAACAGGTTTCGACGGATTCCTCGTTCACCTGACAAACCACACTGTAGGTGAAGGCGATGATGCCAAGGCATACGGTTTGATACATTGCCTTTCTGACCCATGGAACGTGGGCATTCTGGTATTCCTGGTGGTATTAGGCAGCATCGTTTCATTGATGAACAAGGCGGGTGGTTCGGCTGCTTTCGGCCGTTGGGCTTCCAAGCACGTACACTCGAAGATTGGCGTACAGATTGCCACCATCCTGCTCGGCATTCTGATATTCATCGATGATTACTTCAACTGCCTTACCGTGGGTTCGGTGATGCGCCCTATCGCTGTGCGCAATGGTGTCACCAAGGAGAAGCTGGCTTATCTCATCGATTCTACAGCCGCTCCGGTCTGCATCATCTCCCCTATCTCGAGTTGGGCAGCTGCGGTATCGGGCTTCGTATCGGGCGGAGAGAACGGACTGGCACTTTTCTGCAAGGCGATACCTTTTAATTTCTACGCATTCTTTACCATCCTCTTTATGTTTGGTATTGTGATACTGGGCTTCGACTTCAAGGCGATGAGCAAGTATGATGCAAGACTGAAGGAATGGTACGAGCGAACCAATGGCGGGAAACTCGATGAAGTGAGCGATACCAAACTGCAGATTGTTGAGCACGGTGTGGGAGCCAAACAGGAAGAGGATTCCAAGAACAAGGGAACCGTGAGCGACCTGGTGATACCAATCATCATGCTGATTATCTTCTGCATGGCGGGCATGGTATATTCGGGCGGATTCTTCGATGCCGATAATGCCAACTATCTCAACTTTGTGGATTCCTTTGCTGCGAGCAATGCCTCTGTAGGCTTGGTAATCGGTTCATTGGCAGCCCTGATTCTTACCATCATGATGTTTACCATTCGCAAGACCTTGCCTTTCGATGAGGCGATGAGTAGTCTCATCAAGGGTTTTGAGGCGATGGTACCAGCCATTCTGATTCTTACTTTGGCATGGACGCTGAAGAGTATGACCGACTCGCTGGGTGCGGCAGAATATGTATCATCGGTTGTAGCGAGCAGTGCCTCAGAACTTCAGATGCTTCTTCCGGGCATCATCTTCCTGGTAGCAGGCTTCCTGGCATTTGCAACGGGTACCTCCTGGGGAACCTTCGGTATTCTGATTCCTATCTGCATCGCCGTATTCCCTGGTGCTGATCCTTTGCGCATCATCTCTATCTCGGCATGTATGGCTGGTGCGGTATGTGGCGACCATATCTCTCCTATCAGCGATACCACCATCATGGCGAGTGCAGGAGCGGAATGCAAGCATGTACATCATGTATCATCACAGTTGCCTTACGCCCTGACTGTGGCCTGTGTGAGTTTCTTCACCTTCATTGTGGCGGGATTCACTCATACGCTGGGTATGGTAACGAGTGCCATCATCTCATGGATATTCGGTGTTGCCATGCTCGGTTTTGCTTTATTTTATTTAAATAAGCGCCAAAAAGGTAAATAGTTCTTAATTTATTTGTATATTTGAAATATTTTCAATACCTTTGTCTAAGAATTTAATAAAGAACATATTAATAACTTAACACAGAATACATTATGAAGGAATTAAAAGGAACAAAGACAGAGAAGAACCTCCAGGAGGCTTTCGCTGGTGAGTCACAGGCTCGTAACAAATATACCTATTTTGCAAGCAAGGCAAAGAAGGACGGTTTTGTACAGATAGCTAATATCTTTGAGGAGACAGCTGCTAACGAGAAGGAGCACGCTAAGTTGTGGTTCAAGTATCTGGAGGGCGGTGCTATCCAGGATACAGAGAAGAACCTGGAGGCTGCTGCGAATGGTGAGCACGATGAATGGACAGACATGTATCCTCGTATGGCGAAAGAGGCTCGCGAAGAAGGTTTCGAGGAGATTGCAGCTAAGTTTGAGATGGTTGCTGAAATCGAGAAGCACCACGAGGAGCGTTATCGCAAGCTCTTGAAGAACGTGCAGGACAAGCTCGTCTTCTCTCGTGACGGCGACTGCATCTGGCAGTGCTCTAACTGCGGACATATCGTAGTTGGCAAGAAGGCTCCTGAGGTTTGCCCAGTCTGCAACCACCCACAGAGCTACTTCCAGATTGAAGCACAGAATTACTAATTCTTGATTGGGGCGGATTTGCCAAATTCGCCGGAACGACTAGCGAAAGAAACGCATAGCGATATATATATAAAAGAAAGCCAGCAGGGGAAATTCCTGCTGGCTTTTATTTTATTCATGATTGAATAGCCACCCTAAAAAGCTAGAGTCATGATTATTGTTTAATTATCCCAGACACTTAATCCTGGTCTTTTATTTGACTGGAATTCATAATCATTTTCTATCACATCACTGTTATTCAAATTTTCAGATGGACTAGCAGCGAGGATTAACTCATTAGAGATGTTCATAACATCCATATTTGGCTTGATATAATTTTTCTTGTTCATAATGATAATTGTTTTAAAAGGTTGATTTACTTATTTACATATTTCTTTCCGTACTTGATTACTACGCCCTTGTAGCTTTAACTTTTAAATTGTTTATATTTAGGGTTTTAATTACTTTCTGGTGCAAAATTGAGCAATTATTCAATACGATGCAAATTTATTTGATGGAAATACCTTTTTGAAACATTTTTATAATCGTTTCGAACACTTTTTCTTCTGTAAATACTTGGTTTTGTGGTTTTTAAGTCTTAATTTTGCAGCGCTAATCAAAACATTATAATTATGAGAAGAAAATTACTACAATGGACACTTGCTATGATTGCAGCAGCCCTGCCAGCTATACCATCTCTGGCACAAATACCTGATGGCTATTACGACTCTCTGAAAGGCAAGAAGGGAGCCGAACTGAAAAACGCAATACACGATATCATCAAAACAGCTAAAGTGTATGGCTATGGAAGCGGTAAAGGAAAAACATGGTGGGGATTCTGGGATACAGACCGGGATGAAAACGGATACTATATCGACCGATACTCTGCCCAGAACGAATGGGAGAAAGCAACCTCTCAAGGTACACCTGGAGCAGCCATGAACATAGAACACTCTTTCCCTAAAAGCTGGTGGGGAGGAGCAAGCAACCAGGCATATAAAGATCTCTACAACCTGATGCCATGCAAAGCCAGAATCAATTCTACCAAAAGCAACTTCCCTATGGGAAAGGTGGAAAGTGGCGATAAAGGCAATGGTTGGACCAAAGTGGGCAGAGGCAGCGACGGAAAAATGTATTGGGAGCCTGCTGATATGTGGAAGGGCGACTTTGCCCGTGGCTACATGTATATGGCTACCACCTACCAGCACTTCAACTGGACCGGAACCCAAGCCCTGCAGATTCTGCAGAAGGGCAACTACCCAACACTGCAGAAATGGGCTTACACCTTATATATACAATGGGCTAAAGGTGACATGCCTGATAAATTGGAAATCCAACGTAATGAAGATGTATTCAAGATTCAAGGCAACCGCAACCCATACATCGACTTCCCTAACCTGATGGAATATGTATGGGGCGACAGCATCGACTATGCTTTCGATCCTGCCAAGACCCTGAAGGCAACAGAGTACAAGGGCGGAACTGGTGGAGAAGGTGGTGGCGGAACCATCGACCCAACCCCTAATCCGGAAAAGCCTTCGGTAGAAACACTGATGAACGAAGACTTTACCAAGAGTAAAGGTGGCTGCACGGAAACTATCAACAGAAACGAAAGTGGCTACAAGAATATATGGATGCAGACTTCACAATATGGTTGGAAGGCTTCAGCATATACAGCAAGCACCAAGAAGAACCATGCCGCAGATGCCCTCCTCTCAACACCGGAGATAGACCTTACGGAATATAACAATGCAACACTGACTATCAACCAGGCTGTCAACTTCGTCAAAGGTAAGGGACACGAATACCTGTCAATAGAAGCATTGGTTACCAACCCGGAAACCGGCGAAATTGAGACATCATTACTCGATGATTTCGTGGTACCACAAAAAGATTCGTGGGAGTTTAATGATTATAATCTCGATTTGTCACAGTATTGTGGAAGCAAGTTACAACTCCGTTTCCGCTACACCAGCGATGAAACCATCTGCTGTACCTGGGAAATCAAGAAGATGTCGGTAAAGGGAACCAAACCTGTGGGAACAGGCATCAACCAGACACAGATATCAACTTCTACCGATATCGACTTCAGTCTGCCATATCAGGTATACACCATTGATGGAAAGAAGATCAGCCTCAGCAACGGCTATAAGGGAATCTTAATCATCAAACAAGGTAAGAATGCTAAGAAAATCGTGAAATAACAGAAATCATTAAGCCCATCTTGCATCGCCTGATACAAGATGGGCTTTTTCTTTATGATTTAGCTTGAACCATTTCCAACATGATTTCTATCAATCTAGGAACACCATACTGTTCTATCTCGTCCTCTTTCACCCAGATATAATCATCAGGGA
>ERZ773177.675-NODE-675-length-20477-cov-3.00847_pt1 | contig 20477 bp, 16 predicted proteins | sample MGYA00580534_ERZ773177 | MGnify/ENA primary metagenome ERZ773177 (study PRJEB29015, sample SAMEA2737872) | human gut metagenome | biome: human gut; feature: human-associated habitat; material: faeces | place: China | collected 2012 ...
GTAGAACACCAGCCTTCCAAGCTGGATACGTGGGTTCGATTCCCATCACCCGCTTAGATATTGCAGTATTCGCAGTATCCCATATGTGTCTGTAGCTCAGTTGGATAGAGCACCGGCCTTCTAAGCCGGGTGTCGGGGGTTCGAATCCCTTCAGGCACATTTTTTATTTCATATCAATTCCATATGGACCATATGAAGTAAATATGGTGGGTATAGCGCAGTTGGTTAGCGCGCCAGATTGTGGCTCTGGAGGCCCAGGGTTCGAATCCCTGTATCCACCCTTTGCATTATTGCAAAAGTGTCGTGCGCATTATATGCGTATCCGTGCGGCGCACGAGTGTTACTCAAGGGCTATCGCCAAGCGGTAAGGCACAGGATTTTGATTCCTGCATTCGTTGGTTCGAATCCAACTAGCCCTGTTACAATTTGAATATATGGGATATTAGCTCAGGTGGTAGAGCACTTGACTTTTAATCAAGTTGTCCGGGGTTCGAATCCCCGATGTCTCATTAAAATGTGCCTCTCTTAGAGAGGCGCTTTTTAATGTCAGAAATCGTAGGTTTCGAACTCCGGACAACGGAGTTGACCTAGCGCTGGACCGAGGAAAATATGTGGGTATTATATGCATTTGGATCCGCATTTTTTGCGGGTATAACATCAATACTGGCAAAGTGTGGTATCAAAAAAACTGATTCAAACGTAGCAACTGCAATCAGGACAATTGTAGTTTTGATTTTTTCATGGATTATGGTATTTGTGGTTAAAGCGCAGGGGCAGGTCACAGCTGTGTCAGCAAAGACATGGATATTTCTGATGCTTTCAGGAGCCGCTACCGGAGCCTCATGGCTCTGTTATTTTAAAGCACTCCAGCTTGGCGATGTAAACAGAGTGGTACCGATTGATAAATCAAGCACAATACTGACCATTATACTTGCATTTATCTTTTTTAAAGAGGAGATAAACGTACTCAGGCTGGTATGTGTGGTGCTTATAGCAATTGGAACGTATATGATGATCACCAAAAAGGAGATATCACAGGAAGAGCAGAATAAGGCCAGGGGTTCTCATGGATGGCTGTTTTATGCAGTGCTGTCTGCTGTTTTTGCCAGCTTCACCTCAATACTGGGAAAGGTCGGCATAGAGGGAGTCAATTCTAATCTGGGAACTGCGATAAGGACGATAGTGGTGCTTATCATGGCTTGGATAGTGGTATTTGCCACAGGAAAACAGCACACCATAAAGCATATAGAGAAAAAAGAGCTTGGCTTTATCTGCCTTTCGGGACTTGCAACAGGCGGCTCATGGCTTTGCTATTACAAGGCACTGCAGGACGGACTTGCGAGTGTCGTAGTGCCTATAGATAAGCTGAGCATAGTTGTGTCAATCGTGTTTTCATATTTCGTATTTAAGGAAAAACTGACGATTAAATCCTTTACAGGACTGGTGTTCATCATAGCAGGAACATTGATTATGCTTGTTTAAATATATAAAACATCTTGACGTTTTTCTGTTTTTCTATTATCATTGTTAACCGAGAAAATATTTATAGTTGACAATTATAACGGATGATATGTATTATAATGATACTTATTAAATGAGAGAAGAAATACAGGACACGAAGGAGATTAAAATGGATCCAATAACACTGGCACAGGAGATAATAGACGGAAGAAGAATCACAAGGGATGATGACCTATCATTTTTCCTTACATGTGATTTAGACGAGCTGTGTAAGGGCGCAGATATGATCAGGGAGAAGTTTATCGGCGACAAGGTAGATTTGTGCTCGATAATAAACGGAAGAAGCGGAAAATGCCCTGAGGACTGCAAATATTGTGCGCAGTCAGCACATAATCATACAAATTGTGAGGTTTATGATTTTTTACCTGAGGAAAAGATACTTGAGGCCTGCAGGATGAATGAGAGAGAGGGCGTAGACCGTTTCTCGATAGTTACAGCTGGAAAAGCGCTGACAGGTGAGGAATTTGAAAAGGCAATACATGCATATGAGACCATGAACAGAGAGTGCAAAATTGATTTATGTGCATCAATGGGCTTTCTTTCAGCAGAGCAGCTTCACAGACTGCACGAGGCAGGTGTCAGCAGCTATCACCACAATATAGAGACCTCAAAGCGTAATTTCCCCAATATATGCACCACACACACCTATGATATGAAGATTGAGACGCTTAAAAAGGTGAAGGCAGAGGGCATGTATGCGTGCTCAGGCGGCATCATCGGAATGGGTGAGACCTGGGAGGACAGGCTGGATATGGCAGTCAGCCTTGCAGAGGTAGGAGTGGATTCCATTCCGCTTAATGCGCTTATGCCGATTGCAGGCACTCCGCTTGAGGGACTTGAGCATATCAGTGAGCCTGATATACTGCGTACAGTGTCATTTTTCAGATATATAAATCCAGAGGCTGACATACGTCTCGGCGCCGGAAGGGCACTGCTTACAAATGACGGAGAGCTTGCATTCAAGTCTGGAGCATCAGCTACAATTACAGGAAACATGCTTACGACAGTAGCGTGTGCCACAATCAGAAGTGATAAGGAAATGCTTGAGGGCATGGGCAGGAATGTGACACCTGAGTACATGAAATAAATGTAATTATTCAGAATATAAAATATGTCAAAGATGCGTAAAATAGTATTAGTTTTGCGCATCTTTTTTAGTATAAATGACAGGTTTTGTTGCGGGGTAAAAAAAATTATTATATAATGAAAAAATTACAGGATATATGACAGAAAAGGAGCAGAATATGAAGACATTGATAGTTGTAGATATGCAGAATGATTTTATAGACGGAGCACTTGGCACAAAGGAAGCTCAGGCGATTGTTGGAAATGTTGCTGCAAAGATTAAAGAATATAGGGCAAATGGTGATGAAATAATTTATACAAGGGATACACATGATGAGGATTACCTTGATACACCGGAAGGAAAGAAGCTTCCTGTGAAGCACTGCATAAAGGGAACAAAGGGCTGGGAAATAGCTGATGGTCTCTATGTCGCAGGCGCAGATTGTATCGACAAGCCGAATTTTGGATGGCCGAACTGGAATGAGCGCAGCTTTGATGAGATTGAGCTTGTGGGATTGTGTACTGATATATGTGTTGTATCAAATGCACTTATTCTAAAAGCACAGTTTCCGGACGTGCCGGTTTCAGTGGATGCATCGTGCTGTGCAGGTGTCACACCGGACAGTCATGAGGCGGCACTAATCACCATGAAGATGTGTCAGATTGATATTAAATAAGCGGGTTACTATATGTCATTTTTAAAAATAAGAGGTTACAGGAAAATATGATTAAAGAAAATCCGTCATGCCGGGGAATGCGCGTGGCGGATTTTTCGTGTGTAAATTGTTTGTGGCTGATACATTTTAGATACAAGTATCTGTTAATATAGAAAAAGCAATGCATAATCCTGGCTGATACATGCTCCTTAGGATTGACAGCAAAAGAAGAATATGCAAAGATTTATATAAAGAACATAAAATTTTAGAAGGAACAACATGATAGAAATACTTATAGTGGAAGACGAAAAACCGATATCGGACCTCATCAGATTAAATCTCATGAAAGCAGGCTATACCTGCACCTGTGCCTTTGATGGTATGGAGGCAGCAGATATTCTGGAAGAGAAAAATTTTGATTTGATAATACTTGATGTAATGCTGCCGAAGCTAAACGGCTTTGAGCTTATGGAATACATAAAACCACTTGGCATACCTGTGATATTTCTCACAGCCAAAGCCTCTTTAGATGACAGGCTAAGAGGCCTTACGTCCGGTGCTGAGGATTATATGATAAAGCCTTTTGAGATAGTTGAGCTTTTAGCCCGGGTAAATATAGTGCTAAGACGTTATAATAAGATGGAGCAGCAGCTTACCTTTAAGGACATAACTATCGATACGAAAAACCAGAATGTATCAAAGGCAGGGAAGCATATAGAGCTTACACCAAAGGAATTTGAGCTGCTTGAGCTTTTGATGCGCAATAAAAATATCACACTTTTCAGAGAAAAAATATATGAAGAAATATGGGGAAGTGAGTACTCTGTCGAGTCGAGGACTCTCGATCTTCACATACAGAGACTGCGCAAAAAGCTTGATATAGGAGACAGCCTTAAAACCGTATTTAAGGCAGGATACAGGCTGGAAGAATAGAAAACTAAAGACCATTAAATATGGGTAAGCGTAATATACAAAAAGAGGGATAAATGAAATTCAGGTACAAGGTATTGTTCACAAATTTAATACTGCTTTCACTTGGACTGGGGCTGGTGGGATACCTCATGATACACAAGAATTTTGAGCTTGCGAAGCAGACACAGCTTAAAAATGCTATTGTGCAGAATAATCTGGTACAGTCCTCTGTGGAGTATGAGCTTTTGCAGCTTTTAAATTCAGTTTCCGATAATTCTGAAACTTCGAACAATAATACAGATAACAATAATGCAGATAACAGCAATGCAGAAAAGAGCAGCATTTCCGCATCATCAATAGCCGCGCAACTTCCGCAGATCGGAAGCCGTGTAAGCAGCAGTGTGCGCTCAAGGGATTCATTTTTCTATATATATTTTGATGGTGAAAAAGTATATACAGATGATAAAAGTGATGCAAGGATAGGTGATACACTTTTCAAAAATCTCACAACAGGAAACAAAAACTATGTGATTAAAGAAGAATCCCAAAAGCACTATATCTATGTTACTTCGCAGAGTGTGATAGATGAAAAAAATCTCTGGATAGTAAGTAAATGCGATGCATCAGAGGCGTATACACTGCTTGATGAGCAGATAAACTATTTCAGGCTGATAATAATAGTCATATTGATTGCAGAGTCGGCAGCAATGTATTTTATCAGCAGGTACATGACAAAGCCGCTCGAGAAGCTTAACCATGTCAGCGAGGAAATAGCGCAGGGGGATTATGCCACAAGGGTAAACGTAAAAAGTCATGATGAGATAGGGCTTCTTGCGCAGAAATTTAATATCATGGCGCAGGCAGTATCGGATCATGTGGACGAGCTTAACGATATGGTGCACAGGCGTGAGCAGTTTGTAGCGGATTTTACCCACGAGATAAAAACCCCTATGACGTCAATCATTGGATATGCAGACACGATGCGTTCACTGGAGCTTCCGAGAGAGGAGCAGATGATGGCGCTTGGATATATTTTTTCGGAGGGAAAACGTCTGGAGAGCATGTCGCAGAAGCTTTTTGAGCTGATATATCTGCGCCGGCATGATATTGAAAAAGCGCGGGTTCATATGGCAGATCTTTGTGCAGAGGTGGTAAAGGTTGTTGAGCCTGCATACGAAAACAGACATCTTACTATAGAAACAGAGATAGAGGATACTGTGTTGACTGTGAATAGAGAACTTCTGGTTACAGCACTTGTCAATCTGATGGATAATGCAAGGAAAGCATCAGAAGAAGGTCAGCAGGTTGAGGTTACAGGAAAATTTGTGGACAATAGGGCTTGTAATATACTTAAAGATAAAACGGATATAGGCGAAGCCGAATCAGCAGATGATGGGAAATGTATGACGGCATATGAAATCTGCATAATCGATCACGGAATCGGAATGACTAAGGAACAGGCAGAAAGAATTTGTGATGAGTTTTATATGGCAGACAAATCAAGAGCCAGAAAAGAGGGCGGTGCCGGAATCGGAATGTCGCTTGTGGCAATCATTTTAGAGCACCATAATGCAGTACTTTCAGTGGAAAGTAAACCCGGATGCGGAACAACGATGAGGATTTTGCTGCCGTGGTAATCTGAACGCAATATAGATAAAAAAATGGTAAATTCGTAAGATTTAAAGGAAGATATGAAAAAAGACAGCTTCAAATTAATAATAATGTCTGTTGCAGTAATCTGTATAGTAATAGCAGGCATCATGGTGCCTGGCATAGTGCTTGAGGCAAACCAGAAAAGTGAACATGATCATGTGGCGAAGGTCCCTAAAAGCTATCTGCCTTCAGGCTCTGTAATGGCAAAGGAAGCATCTGTCAATCTGAAATTGTCAGAGAAGCTCTCGCTCATAGATGGGCAGTGGGACAGCACGACAGATGACGCCGCCTCTTATGAGATGGATGAGCAGGATTATCAGGCAGTTGCCGCATGCAGAAAAAGCATGGAAAAGCTTTATGACGAAAAGCTCTATCCTGTAAATCTTTCACCTGACTACTCTAACTGGTATACGTGGGAGGCAGCAGCGAAAAAGGCATCGGATAATACCTTTAACACATATACGGCATATTACTGGATAATCAGGTTTGAGAAGTATGATGGTACACAAAATCATACAATCTGGATGCTTGAGGATGGGACAATCATTATGGCAAAAGCACATATGAAGGATATTAGTGATATGAGTGAATATAAAGAGGTTTTGCAGGCAGATGATGAATCACAGGCAGAAAATGATATGTCTGCTTACAAAGGATATTTTGACTACAGCGGGATAGATTTTTCAAAGCTTAAACTGATATCCGGGGCAACAGCAGTGGAGCAAAAAAATAATGAAAGCTATGAGGTGATGCAGTTTTTACAGGAAAATGAATATGTGTATGCGATTCATGAGAAGTGATATAGACCCGGTTTGCATAAGTATGTGCAGACCGGGTTTTTATAATAAAAAAGCAATGTATGATACAAAAAGTTTACAACTGACATATATACTCATTATAACAACATGGAAGATAACTATTCTGAATAGTCACCGGGAAAGAACAAAAAGGGAGGAGCGCTACATATGGATAAAAGGGGTAACATGTCTTCACGAAATATGAGATTATTTGCAGCAATTATGACACTCATCGAGGCACTTGTCCTCACATCACTGGCAGGCTGTGCAGATAAAAAGGTAGATTATGGCACTGATACAGAAAAACTGACAAAAAGTGCTGTATGCAATGTAAAGGATTTTAGTACAGATGAGACCTACAGCGATGAGTTTTCCGTGCAGACAGAAATTGGAAATGTAAATATAGATATAAGTGCAAAAGTGGAACTGCCTGATTGTAAGACAATGTCAGTAGTTGAAGTGGAAAAGATACCTTATTCTGCAAAGCTCAAGGAAAAGGTATTGAAGGCATACTTTGGAGAGTCACAGATTTATTACTATGATAAGGAACATTGGACAAAAACACAGCTTCAAAATCTCATTGATTCCATAAATTCCTCAACAACACCAACTGATACATCTGGCACAGGAAACAGAGCTGAGTTTTTGAAGGAATATACGCATTATCTGGAAAATGCCGGGGATGAATGGACTATAGCTACAGAGTATGATTCATGTGATGAGTTTGTAGGAAAAAAAGGAAACACTTGGTATAACGTGAATTTTGTTGCAGATGGTGATGAAAATAAATTGCTGTCGGGAATTGGCGCAGGTCCGATTGAGGGATATACCAAAAAGACAGGAAGTAATGAATACGAGTGGAGCAATATATTTAACGATGGATATGTGCAGCAATACTTTGGACCGGATTCACTCATGGAATATGATACGGTATATGATATCACGGATTCACAGGATACATCGGGAGAGGAAATTGAGCAGGAGGAAAATGAATCGGGTATCACAATAGAAGAAGCGGGGAATATGATAGACAGCTTTTTGAAAGAGACAGGTTTTTCATCCATCCCGCAGACTGAGAGCTCGCAGCTGAAATGGAGTGGATATAACGAAAGAGCCGATCATGTGTATCAGGAAGATGATATACATGAGTGTGTAAGTGGTTATAGATTTTACTACAATATCGGAGTTGGCAAAATATTATTTGATGATGCTTTAAACCCGATGGATTACAGCGGATACAATATGAAATATGGTGATAGTATAGAGGATACTTTTGATAATGAATTCTACAATTTTTATGTTGATAAATATGGTATAGGGACTTTTTATATAGACTGCCCGGTAAGTATAGTAAGAAAACAGGAAAATGTAGAAATGCTTCCTTTAGAAAATATATTTGATATTGCCCGGGATGAGCTTGAAAACAATGCTGATGAATATGTACTGGATACAAATGTAAAATATTACACTCTAAAACTTGCATACATAAGGGTAAACAACCGGACTGATATGCAAAAATACAGTTATATTCCGGCATGGAGTCTGGAATTGCTGCAGAAAGGCACTGCAAATGCATGCCCTGTATTTATCAACGCGATTGACGGAAGTGTGATACATTCGGACGATCTGAGTTAAGATACAGAATGTTTACATTAGACCGTACCTTCACAGGAATAATTATGTTGTAGAAAAAAATGTGACATATCAGGGAGGATTGGCATATGAGAAAACACACAAGAATACTCGCAGCGGCTATGACGATCGTTGAAGCGATAGTAATCATCTCACTCACAGGCTGCTCAGGCAAAAAAGTAGATTATGGGAATGAGAGCGAAAGTAAAGAGACAAAAAATATGTCTGTCTTAGCTGATATCAGGGCAGACTCCGGCTGGAATGAAAACTTTACCATACAGACCGGTAATGGCGAGAAAACAGTATATGTATATGCAAATATTGTAGTTCCGGACTTCGATAACATGTCGGTTGTTGAGGTGGAAAATGTAAAGATAGATGCTGATTACAAAAAGCGTTTTCTGGATTTATATTTTGGTGGGAACGAGTACTATTATCACGATCCGGATCATTATACTGTTGACGAACTGAATGAGGTCATAGAGTACTGGCAGAAAGAACAGGATGATACTTACAGGGAGTGGTTGGAACAGCGGCTGGCTGAATACAGGGATAAGCTTGAAACGGCAAAGACTACTTATACCGTGGCAAAGGATCTCGAAAACTGTGAAGTATTTGCAGGCTACAAGGGTGATGTGTTCTGTGAGGTGGAGTTTGAGGCTCACAAGGTACATGCTTACGCCTTGCATCAGTCCGGGACAGATTACGGTCCACCATCTTTAAGGAATGAGGACTATGATACCATAACGCAGACTTTTCAGGATGATGATCTAAAGGATAAGGCAGACGAGACCTCAAATGAGGGCAGTAAATCTGCCGCATCAGCCAAAAAAGAAGCCGGGAATTTCCTTAGTAAATTGGGAATGCAGGATCTGGTGGAACGAGGTGAATGTGAGTGCAGCTGGATAGGTTTTAATATTGACAGCGAAAAGGAAAATGACTATCAGACAGCAGCGTGGGGATATATTTATTCATACGCGACCGGCATAGACGGCATCACATTTAAGGATGGATTTGATATGGATACCTATTTGTCGGTGTATGAAGCAAATGATAGTGATATAGATGATGTTACACTGCCTGACAGTACACTTCTTACAGTCACGGATGATGGAATAATCGATGTGCAGTTGGAATATCCGGTAAATGTAACACAGATCTATAAGGATGTGGAGCTTATTTCTCTGAAAAATATAGAGCAGATCATCAAGGCGGAGATTACGGAAAATCCTGATAAATATGATACCGCGGCAACATTCAATAAGCTGCAGCTTAGTTATCTTAAGATAAGAAGTGACAGTGAACAGGGAAAATACAGCTATGTTCCGGCGTGGGTACTGTCACGTATGGTAGACTCCAATGAGCAAAATGCTATCTTTGTAAACGCTATAGATGGAACGATCATAAATTTGGAAAATTCACTGTAAAGGAGAGGCTATGAAGAGGAAAAACGTTATTATATCGGCGTTGGTTCTTGCAATAGCATTAACCGGCTGTTCAGGAAAAAAAGTAGATTACAATATGGAAACTGAAAATATAAACACAAAAGCAGGAAGCGATATAAGTGCGTTTGACGACAGTACGAAATGGAATGACAGCTTTTCTGTTGAGACATCTGACAAAAGTGTGGATGTGGATATTTCAGCAGACATTACCCTGCCGGACTGCAAAAGCATGTCGGTTGTTGAGGTGAAGAATATAAAGGTGGGTGCCGATTTCAAAAAGAGTGTGATAGAGGCTTATTTTGGCGATAGTACCGTATATTATCACGACATACCTCATTATACGAAAGAAGAGATATATCACAGTATGGAAGTTGTAAAAAATGCGATTGCCGGATATCAGTACGATATTGATCAGGGACTTACCACAGAAGAGGGCGTCAGCAGGGTGATGAAAATTGAAAATGATCTGCTGGAACAGTATGAAAAGGCAGAACCGTCTGCACTGGATACGCGTGAAAAAGCTACAGATTATACGGATTGTAATGAGTATCTGGGATATATTGGTAATGTTTTCTGTGAGCTTAGATTTGGAATTGCTGAGGACGGTTCGCTTGAATATATTTCAGCACAGCCTCTTAAGGCAGGAAGTGAGGGAACATCATATGATAGCAGTGAGTATGGCTATTACGGACCACCATCCTTTGCAGAGGAGCAGGGTGTAGGGGGCCTTAATGGAGGTTCTACAGGTGGAGATACTACATCTTCATATGACAACGAGTGTGTATTGAACAAAGAAGAAGCTGTAAAGAAGGCAGAAGAATTTCAAAATAAATTAGGCAGGGCTTCACAGGTATATATAGGAACCTCAGACTACGAGTGGAGTGCAGGAGTGATAGAGGATGGCGATGATACCGTAAAAACTGATGATACAGAGAGCGTTATAAAGGATACAGCGTGGGGATATATCATAGATTATGGCGAGGGTGTAGATGGTATAGCGTTTTGCAAGTCACTTGATTTCACCCGGAATATGGATATATGGGAGAATCTCGATAACTATGATGATTTTATGCCATATGGCAATAGTTCCTTTATTGTGACGGATCAGGGAGTGACGGAATTTACTGTTTCTTACCCGGTTGATATTGTAAATGAGTCAAAAAACGTAGAACTCTTGTCAATGGACACTATAAAAGAGATCATCAAGGATGACATGACAAAGAATTCAGATCAGTATGATTTTACACAAAATCACACTTACAACAATCTAAAGCTCGGATATATCCGTTTGAAGGATGCATCTGACAAGGATAAATATACTTATGTTCCGGCATGGTGTTTGTCCAAACAGGATAAGGGCTACGACAGATATCCAGTGTACGTGAATGCGATAGACGGCACGATCATAAGGATTGATGATCTCATATAAAATTTAGCTAATGGATCGGGTTCATATTTTGATGGAAAAGATGTGAAAAATATATGATTAACAGAAAGAAAAAATATATAAGTCGTTTGACACTTACCGCTGCAATTACCTCTATTTTATTTTCAGGATGTGGGGCGGCACAAAAGGAGCTTGCACAGACGGACAGAGCTTCCTACGAGAAGACAGTTACGGTACAGAGCGGTTCACTCACACCTCAGACTACCATCAGTCTGAGCGCGCAGGGCTATACCAGGTTTTCCTATGGTGCGACAAACACGGAGCTTACGCTCGAAAAGGTAAATGTGGCAGTGGGTGATCATGTGAAAAAGGGTGATATACTGGTGGCTTTTAAATCCGGGGAGATACAGAAAAAGATTGAGGACTACAGCGGGCAGATCAGTCAGAATAAGCTTCTGGCAGAGCACTACAGGGCTATTATGAAAATCGATGATACTCAGGATTATTCAAGCGATATTGCCCAGCTTGATAAGGATACAGAGGTTGCGCAGCTTTATCTTGATGAGGCAGAGGAAAAACTGTCGAGATATCAGATCACGGCATCCGAGGATGGCACGATCACAGCAATGAACAATTCGCTTTTGGCGGGGGTTTTTGAACCGGGCAGCAATCTTATAACAGAAATCAGCGGAAACGGCAATTACGAGGCTGACAGACCGGAAGGTTATGACTTTAATGTAGGTGATATATACACGGCAACAGCATCTGATATAGAGTTTGAACTTAAGGTAAAAGAGGTGGACGATAAAAAGGTTGTTTTTGAACCGGTATCGGACATGTCGGCAGTATCGGATGCACAGATATTTTCCATGGAAGTGACGCGCCCTGCTATAGAAAATGCTGTGTATGTGCAAAAGGACGCAGTACATGAGAAGGACGGCAGCTATTTTGTATATACACTGGATGAGAATGGATACAGACAGGCGGTATGGATAAGTGCCGGAGATCAGGTGGGAGACTACCGGATCATCACAGAAGGACTTAAAAGCGGGGATGAGGTGGTTTTGCAGTGAAGAACAGAAACCTTTTATCAATAAAAAAACTGGCAGTACTGGGGATATGTGTATCGTTTGTGGCAGGCGGCGGTGGGAAAATGACAGAAAGCAGCATACCAAAGCTTGAAGAACCTGTAGCGTTAAATGAAGCCTATAGACCTGTGGAATACGGTACGATCGGCTCTATGCATGTGCTGATGGCTACCGCAGTTCCTAGGGATTACTGCAATTATTACAGTGCCAATGTAAATATTTCACAGATATATGTGGAGCCGGGAGATACAGTAAATGCGGGGGATGTGCTTGCAGTCTGTGATGTGGATGAGGCAAAAAAACAGTTGCAGGAATGTAAGGATGCGCTGGCGCATGAGAATGAGACATATGAGATATCCGCTCAGATCTCGGATACGCAGATCAAATTATGGGAGAGTCAGGCTGCGGATACGGACGAATTTTCAACAGAACAGATTGAGAAAAAAGAGGGCACAGAAGAGGATTACAATACGCAGATTGCCACAGAACAGGAAAATGAACGGTACGATAAGCAGCTTCACGAATACCGCGTGCAAAAGATCAATGAGCAGATGGCTTTATATCAGCAGATCGTTGATGATGGAACGCTTAAGGCAGCCCACAGCGGTCTTGTCACTTACACTAAGAAGCTGACAGGTGGAAGGTCTGCTGCGGCATACGAGAACATAGTCATTGTCTCCGATACGGATGACCTTGTGCTGGATATAAAAGATACAGCCATAAATGAGTACAAATACAGCGATTATGACAAGAAATATGTGATAGTCGATGGCGAAAAATATGATGTCACCGAGTCTCAATATACATCAGAGGTTTTGGTACTTTCGAAGATAAACAACCGCTATCCGGATGTGTGCGTGGAAAGCAGGGAAAAGCTGTTTCTTACGGCAGGACAGATGTATCCGGTATATTTTGAAAAGACAAAAGCAAATCAGGCACTTGTCGTGGGAAAAGATTCCATCTATAAGGATGGCGATACCAGATATGTCTATGTGAAAAATGATGAGGGCGGCCGCGAGAAACGCATCATAACAACAGGTGAGTATGATGAAAACTATACACAGGTCACAGAGGGCTTAAAAGAGGGGGAGCTGGTCTACTATAATTCTACAGATCAGGTTCCGACAAGGTACAGCAAATATATGGTAACAAGGTCTGACTTTGATATAGCAAACTACGGTGTGAGCTACAGCAGATCTGACGCAGGGACGATAACCGAAACCTGTGATTATGAAGGGCAGATCGTATCGGTCAATGTGAAGCAGGACGATACGGTAGAAAATGGGATGCTGCTTTACGTGGTGGATACCGGAGAGGGCAAAGCTGCCATAACAGAGGCAAAAAATGAGATCGACTCGGAGAATGAATCCTATGCGCACAAGATCGCAGATTACGATAAACAGGTAAAAGATTTATCTGAAGGTGGTAGCAGCGCAGAAGAAAATAACAAACAGGATGAAAAGCCGGATACAGCATATGAAGAGCAGCAGTTGAAATTGAACTTACAGCTGCTTGATCTGCAGAAAAAACTTGCAGGTGCAGACCACACCTATCAGCTTTCCCGGCTACAGTCAGCATATGACAGTATAAGCGCAGGAAATGACGGCAAAGGAAATATTTCAGTATATGCCAAAAATGACGGAAAAGTTTCAAAGGTGAGTGTCAAGGCAGGAGATAATGTGGAGGAAGGCTCAGATATCCTGCAGATAACCGGAAATTCCACGGACGTACTGCAGGTTCTGGTAAAGGATAGCAATAACTATAACGTATATACGGACAATATAGCAGATGTGGGAGAGCGCGTATCACTTGAGCTGGACGGTACAACAATCTACGGAAACTGTATCGGTTTTGCCGGTTACGGCAGACAAGCTCAAAAGGGATATATAAATCAGGATGATAAAGGTGTGCATATTACCGGAAACACAGATTCAGGATATGGAAATGCAGCATTTTATATAAAACTTGACAATGGAATACCGGATGATCTGACCAGGGCATCTGCTGTAAAGTTTTCTTATGTTTCTTTTAAAAAGGTGGTAGTGGTGCCGACTTCGATCATACACAAGCAGGTCAATCCTATGGACAAAGATGATATATCATACTATGTGTGGAAAATTGATGGGGACAGCGTGGTAAAGCAGCCGGTAATATTGAGCGATTATACATCAGGCAGCAATACACTTGTGCTTTACGGTATTGATGAGGGCGATGAAATATGTTTGGCTTCGTAATTAATAAATTAAAAAACAGAAAATGGTTAAATTTGTGTCTGCTTATGGGAGTGGCTTTGTTTATAGCACTTTTTGTGTGCCACTCTATGTTTGAAAAGGGTGCGGGAAATCAGATACTCGACAGACTTTTTACGGATCATGCCACACAGCAGAATGAGTTTCCTGCACAGATGAGCCGCGAGGGAACATATGCGGTGGCAGATTATCCTGATTCGCAGTCAGTACTTGATAAGCTGTCAGGATACGAGCAGAAGTGGACTGAATATGTGGATATAAACAAGGTTTCCTCACAGCAGCTTATCACACTCCCAGGAGGACGCGCGGATACAGAGTTTGGAGGACCTAACAATTATTTTACAATAGGATATCTGCCGGGACTTTCGGAGTACGCGGATGTTGTAAAATCTCAGACTGACACAGCCACATTCGAATGCAGTATAAGCGAAAAGACAATGGATCACTACGGACTTGTAGCAGGTGAAAAAATCTATTTACATGTACCTGATGGCAGTGGGAAAAAGGAAATTTCTTTCGTAATATCACAGATCTGCCGTGAAAAAGATATAAACAATCCATATTGGGCCAAGACGCTTTCGGATATGGGCGATGTGATATTTGTTTCGCAGGATGTTTTTGACGAAATGATGCAGTATTACAGTGAGGACAATATCAGCTACAGTGATTTCCTCATGTTGGATTACAGGCAGATTAACACGGAAAATGCCTCACTTTATGACGGTTATATGGAGCAGTTTAAGGATGCTGACAAGCTCTACAATGACAACATCCGTGATACGCTGGAGCGATTTTTTACACAGCAGAAGACGATAAAGCTGATGCTTTGGGCGTTGGAGCTGCCGTGTCTTGTGCTTTTGATTTTATTTATAAGAATGATATCTGTACAGATACTTTCGCTCGAGCAAAATGACATACTTGTTTTAAGAAGCCGCGGTGCGACAAAATTACAGGTATTTATTTTGTACTTACAGCAGTCGGGAATAATAGCGTTTGCGGGCTGTGTACTCGGAATAGTACTCGGATATATAATGTGCCGGGCTGCCGCATCTACAGACGGATTTTTAAGATTTACGGCAAAGGATATAAGCACTTACAAATTTGTATGGCAGATGCTTGTCTATGCGGTGGCAGCGGCAGTTATCATGGTGCTGTTTATCACAGTTCCGGTGTGGAAAAAATCAAAGGATGCCATATCAGAGCGCAGCAGTAGGGGACGAATATCAAAGAAAAAGCCTCTTTGGGAGAAATGCTTTATAGACGTTATACTTTTGGCTCTGTCAGCATATCTGCTTTACAATTACAACAAGCAGAAGAGTACGCTTGCGATATCTGTTCTTGAAAACAGGAGCATAGATCCTGTCATGATACTGGACAATTCGCTTTTTATATTTGCAGCGGCACTTTTGTGCGTAAGACTTACCGGACTTATTATTCTGCTTGTGGACAGGCTCTTTAAAAAGCATTTTTCTCCGGCAATGTATGCATCATTTTTACAGCTAAAACGAACCAGATACAATCAGGGATTTCTGGCAGTATTTCTTATCATGACAGTGGCTGGCGGTATTTTTGACGCGAATATGGCGCGCACCATGAACAGCAATATGGAGCAGCGTATCGTCTACAATGTGGGCTGTGATGCGATATACAACGAGGATTTCAGACTCAGGATACAGTACAATAAAAATGGCTCTGTAAACTGGATGTATGACGAGCCTGATTTCGGTAAATACGAGTCGCTCAAAAATGAGGGCATCTGTGACGGTGTCACGCGTGTGCTTGAGGACGAGAGGGTAGACATTTCCGCAGGCAGTGGTTCGGTTTCTGATGCATATCTTATGGCGATAAACACAAAAGAATTCGGTGAGACTGCGAAATTGCAGAGTGACCAAAATGATGATATTAATGACTATCACTGGTTCAATTACCTGAATGAGCTGGCAAAAGAGCCGGACGGAGTCATCATTTCGTCAAATCTGGCAAAAGATCTGGGACTTAAAGTTGGTGACAGCTTAAATTACTCAAGGTATGTACCGGAGGCTGTCGATGATGATCAGATCTACGCATCCGAGAATGTAAAGGTATGTGCCATAGTAAAAGGTTTTCCGGGCTACGAGCGTTACACCTATGAGACAGATGCAGACAAAAATGTGACCGAGCAGGAGAAATACCTGATCGTTGCAAATTATGCTACGGTTGTGGAAAAGTTCGGCATGACACCGTACAGTGTGTGGATGAACCTGTCAAAAGGAAAAACGGTAGATGATATTGTGGGATATCTGGGCGGTGAGAACAGTGAAAATTCAGACAGTACAGCAGACAATTTAACAGACACTCAAAGTGAAAAAGTACAGAGTGAAATATACAGGAATATAACATCCGCGCAGCAGCTTATAGACGAGAATAAAAACTCAGCCACAGTGCAGATCACAAACGGTATGTTTACATTAAGTTTTATACTTTCACTGATAGTGTGCTCAGTAGGATTTTTGCTGTATTGGGTTATGACACTAAAACAGAGGGAGCTGCAGTTTGGTATATACCGCGCAATGGGCATGAGAATGAGAGAGGTAAAAGCAATGCTTTTAAACGAGCAGATATTTTTATCATTTCTGCCGCTTCTTGCGGGAGCAGGCATAGGTATAACTGCAACAGCGATGTTTGTAAGGCTCATATCGATCATATATCTGCCGCAGAAACACAATATCGGAGTAAATGTATATATTTATCCATCTGATATGCTGGAGCTTACAGGAGTACTTTTCGTGGCTGTAGCCGTATGCTATGTGGTTATCAGCAGACTGCTTAAGAGTATGAAGATAGCACAGGCACTAAGGCTTGGAGAAGATAGTTAGCATGTAAAAAATGAGGTCGTGACATATGGAAAATGCGATAATTGCTCAAAATATAAAAAGATATTTCAAGGCGGGAGATGGTACAACAGTCCACGCACTTGACGGAGTATCCATGGAGATAAAAAAAGGAACACTTGCCATCTTAAAAGGGCGTTCCGGCTCCGGAAAGACCACACTTCTTAATATCCTTAGTGCGCTTGATATGCCGACAGAGGGAAGTGTGCAGTTTCTGGATAAAAATCTCGAGCAGATGACCGAGAAAGACCGGGAAATGCTAAGGCGGTATGAGATGGGATTTGTATTCCAGTCTATAGCACTAATTCCCACGATGACGGCATATGAGAATGTGGAATTTGCCCTTAGACTTGCGAAAAATAAACGTCAGATACAAAAGAATTTGACTGATATGGATAATGACATTGGAGATGCAAAAACCGATGTGATAAATGAGAATACGCATGACAGAGTATCAGAGCTGCTCGAGCGTGTCGGACTCTCAAAGCGCATGAACCATATGCCGGAACAACTATCGGGAGGTGAGCAGCAGAGAGTTGCGATAGCGCGCGCTGTGGTTCATCGCCCGAAGGTGGTCTTTGCGGATGAGCCGACAGGAGCACTCGATACCGCTTCTGGATTTGAAGTCATGCGATTGTTCCGTGAGTTGATAGACGATGAGGACATCACTATAGTCATGACCACGCATGATCCGAACCTGATGGAGCTGGGAGATGAAGTGTTTGAGCTTAGTGACGGAATAGTAATTTAAATTAAAAAGGGGAAAAGTAGATGATAAATTGCGATGGACTGGTAAAAATATATGAGACAGACGATAAAAAGGTGATGGCACTGGAGGGACTTGACCTGACGGTGGAAACAGGGGAGATGCTTGCGGTAATAGGAAAATCCGGCAGTGGAAAATCCACCCTTTTAAATATGATAGGAGGACTGGAAACACCCACGGCGGGAGTGCTCACTATTGACGGAAAAGATATTTCCACATATTCAGAAGCTGAAATGGTGAGATACCGCAGGGACAAGGTGGGCTTTGTGTGGCAGAAAAGTGCTAAAAATCTGTTCCCATACCTGACTGTGCTGCAGAATGTCGAGGCAGTGATGATGTTTGAAAATGCAGGTAATACCGATAATTTAAAACACGGAGAAATTATAAAAAAACGCAAGGATAATAATAAAAGCTATGCCCTTAAACTGTTAAATGCAGTGGGATTACAGGAGCATAAGGATAAGCTTCCGGCTCAGCTATCGGGAGGAGAGCAGCAACGCGCAGCGATAGCGGTGGCACTGGCAAATAAGCCGGACATACTGCTTGCGGATGAACCGACCGGAGCTGTTGATACAAGGACTGCTGATACAATCTATGAGCTGTTTCATAAGCTGAACAAAGAGCTTGGTATAACCATCATCATAGTCACACACGATATGGCACTTGCAGGCCGTGTAGACCGCACAGTGCTTATATCTGACGGAAAGGTAAGTACGGAGAAATTGAAGAAACACCCTGCAATGGAATATACGGTATTGGATAAGGCACACAGGATAAAACTCACTGATGAGATGCTTGAGGCAGCGGGGATAGAGTCTAATAAGGTCAGGGTTGATGTGCAGGATGGAAAGCTTGTGATATCGCGGATTTAAGACATATTAATCAGCAACCATAGTCTTGAGATCCTTCTTAAAGTCTGTAATTCTATACTTTATAAAATTGATTATGCCATCCTGATTAAGCTTATCCATAAATGCGTGAAATATCATTTATGTGCGAATTTATGTCATTTATGCAGATTTGATTGCAAATGAATTATAGATTGTATATTATTTATTATAGAGTAAGTTTAGAAAAGGAATACAGGATGATGTACAGAATTGGAATATGTGATGATGAAGAAGCATGTAGAATAAAAATATCGGAAAGTATAAGAACTATAGCTTTAAAAAATGATATAGAAGTTAAAATTATCCAGTATGAGTCAGGAATTCAGGTTATGGATTGTGAGAAACCTGATATATTGATACTAGACATGGAGATGGAACACATAGATGGTCTGAAAGTCCGTGATTTGTTGGAACAGACGGACAATGAGGTACTGATTATTTTCTGTACTAGCCATGATGAAATAATGAGTAAAGCATATGGGCAAAATGTTACAGATTTTATTAAGAAGCCTGTGAAGGATGAGGAAATGGAAAAGAAATTGCTTCATGCGATAAATATTATTAATAGAAGAGTAAAATGGATTTTTCTAAATACTATAAGTGGACTGACAAAGTTTAAAATTTCAGATATAGTGTATGGTATTGCACAGGGAAGGTACTTAAAGATATACATGTTAGATGGGAGCGAATATTTTATTACAGATAAAGGTGTATCACAGCTTTATGAAATGTTGAAGGATATGAATTTTGCCAGAATAAGCAGGAGTGTTATAATTAATTTTGAAAATGTTAATACAATTGGAGATGAGATAATTATGACAGATGGGGTGAAGCTAAAGAGTAGTAGAAGAATGAAAAAACAAATACAAGAAGATTTTTTTAATTATATGTGTAAAGTGGCAAGGGTTGAAAGAGCAGATAGATGATTTTAGAATTAATATTATTTGAATGGCTGATATGTAAGCTGGAGATTGGTGATATCAAGTTAAAAAAATATTTTGCGTTTATGCTCATAATGTTAATGCAGTTAGGTGAAATTATTGTTATCTTTATTCGACCGACACAAAGCATATGGTATACCATATTAGCGCTTCCGAGTGCTTTAATTGCTACAGGGATACTATTCAAAGAAACGATGTGGCGTAAATTAGCAGTGTTTTTGTTTGCATATGGATATATCGATGTAATAGAATATCCGATTAAAATTATAGTTGGCAGCAATAATGAGTTAGTGGTATACATAATTACTATTATTATAATTTGTCTTATTGGCAAAATAATAAATCAATTCAAAAAAGTGTCGTCCATGATAGCGCGTATTGATCCTATATATTTTATGGCTTCGTCCATGATAGAAATAATCAATATGGGAATAATTGTAATGACCGATGATATAATTTTACCTGGTCAGGATAGACTTAAAATTGTAATAAATGTATTAACAATGATTTCATTTGTTATGTTAGGAATATTTGGAATTGTTTTTATGTTTTTGGGTGCATATAAGAAGCAACTTGAGATAGATAATAAGATAAAACAAAACTAT
>ERZ773177.725-NODE-725-length-19310-cov-27.1941_pt1 | contig 19310 bp, 9 predicted proteins | sample MGYA00580534_ERZ773177 | MGnify/ENA primary metagenome ERZ773177 (study PRJEB29015, sample SAMEA2737872) | human gut metagenome | biome: human gut; feature: human-associated habitat; material: faeces | place: China | collected 2012 ...
GATTTCATTACCTGCGAAGTAACGGAAAATCATATAACAAAACAGATATGGGAAAGGAATATAAAATGAGAGATTATTCACTTTTTTATTTTTTAAATTTATAAATTTAAAGTTTTCAATTATGAACAAGAAGTTTCTAAGTGTGATCCTGTTCAGTGCCTTAATGGTTGGTACTGCAGGAACGTTTACGTCTTGTAAGGACTACGATGATGACATCAACAACTTGCAGGAACAAATCGACGGTCAAAATGGTCTGAGTGCCAAGATTACTGCTGTAGAGAGCTCAATCAGCAATTTGCAGTCTGCACAAAGTGGTTTGCAGAGTGAAATCGCTGCTGCAAAAGACGAGGCTTCAAAGGCTGCCCTTGCAGCACAAGAAGCTGCTATTGCTGCAGCAAAGGCTGAATTGGAAAAAGTCAAAGCCGAGTTGCAAGAGGCCGACAAAGCCGGTATAGCAGCAATAGAAGAAAAACTGGCTGAAATTTCAGGTAGAATCCAGACTTTGGAACAGTTCAAAACTACTACTGAAGCAACATTGGAAAAATTGGCAGCAGCAGATGTAGCTTTGCAGAGCAGCATCACTACCTTGAAAGCTGATGTCGCTGCCAATGCAGAACAGATTGGTAAGAACAAAGCTGCCATTGAAGCACAAATTGCCGCTTTGGATGAATATAAAGGAACCAACGATGCTGCCATTGCTGCTTTAAAAGCTGATTTGGAAAAATTGCAAGCTGGCGAGCTGACAGAAGAAATGGCTGCAAAAATTGCAGCACAAGTAACAGAAGTTGTAGGCGCTAAATTAGACTTGATTTCTGCTGCATTCAGTAAAGCTGTTACTCATGTAGAATTGTTGAGTTATTCATTCGGCAGCAAAACTGACAATATTATTGAAGGTGAGCCTTTTATAATGGATTTGCGTACTGCTGAAGCTGTAGAAGACCGTGTGTTTGGTAAAGGCAGCTCCGACGAAGTAGAGGCAAATTCTTATGAAATCATTAATCAAAAGGAGTTCAATAAAGGTGAAAGAGCATTCATCAGCGACTCTGTATTGATTCGTGTGTCACCGGCTAATGCCACCTTGACCGAAGGACAGATTTCATTTGTCAATTCTGCACTGGGCAATCTAGATGAACTGGTGACTGTTGAGAAAGTGGAGCAGTTCAAAGGCACAGTAACCAGAGGTGTATCTTCTAATGGTCTGTGGAAAGTCGTATTCAAGTTGAACAAGGACAACTATACAGAAGAGAATTTGCTGAAAGCTGCAAAGTTTGACTATAAGAGCGGCAACGCTGAAGACGAACCGGTGAAGAAACTGAAGGATATTCTCTACGCAGTAGCAGTAACAGACAAACCGGGTGACGTGGAACGTAGTGTGACAACCGGTTATGAATTGACACTGGGTTCTGTATATACACCGCAGTATAAACTGAGTTTCAAGGTCAACGACAAGGATGTGAATGATCTGCGTAACCGTTTCCAGTATGCTGAAGATGGAACTTTAACTGCTGATGCAAGCAAAAAGCTGTTCTATGACTATGCATGGAATGTTGATGGAAACGGAAACCGTATAGAGGAAAACGGCTCTTATGTATCTATTGATGCTACTACTAAATATGACACATGGAGAGACCAAGACCTTTGGTGGGGTGGCGATAACCGTGACAAAGAAGGTTCTAGGAACTCTTTCTTCTCTACAAAAGTGGGTGAAAAGTTTACCGTAGAATTGAATTATAATGATGAGAATATCAGTGGTATCTATGGTTTCTATGTAGTGCTCGACGCGCAACGTGCCGTAGAAAGTGCTCCGTCTGAAATCACGGCATGGAACTCTTATGAGGCAGATATCGAAGGACTGAATACAATTACGACAAACCGTAAGATTGAAATGTCTATCAATGCAGAGAAGGCTGATGGTGACATTATCGGTTTCCGCGTATATGCAGTAAATAATAACGGTTCTTTGGTTGACCCGGACGGTAAGGCATTCTATGTAGCAGTAGGCGACATCGATGCTATGACTACTACGTTGAAGGCTGATTACGTACCGGTATGGAATGCTCCTGATGGTAATTACGAACGTGATGTTGAGATTGATTTGGACGAAGAACTTCTGAAACTGTTTGAAGATAAATATGATGAATATGAGGAAGGTAATTTGATATTTGACATAGAGAATAATCCGAATGACAATGACGGTTTCGCCAAAAACTTCGACAGACAGGAAGGCAAGTTAGTTATTTCATTGAAGGGTGATTTGGATAAGTTCAAGGATAATGGTACTTATAAGATGTATTTCAACTTTACCGATAGTAAGAAGAATGTAATAGTTAAGAAAGTTGCCATTGAAATAACCAAGAAGATGCCAGAATTCCCTGCTGCATTCTCTGCTAAGACCAACCAACTTGACAAAGAAGGCGCAAAGGTTGTTGAAGTAACAGAAACTAACTGGAATACTACTACTATCCATAATCTGGGTACAGCATTCAATGGCGTTTCTGATCCTACCAACGCAATCATCGACTTCAACTATACATTCACTTGCGCAGAAAAGCAGATTGTATTCTACTCTGATAAGGCAAATGCTAATAGATATGGATTCTATCTCGATGTAAACAATGACAAGGATAAAGCAGCAGCTCTGTTTGCAGATAAACCAGAAGGAAAGATGTACGATGTAACCGTATCCTATAAGTACAGCAATGTTTCATCAGAAACGGCAGACCACTCTTACACTGTAAAAGCCCCGGCTGCCCAGAACTTCAAACTGAGACTTGTATGCGGTGAAGGTTTCACTTCTGAATGGAAGAACTTTGATACCAAGAAGAATCCAATTAAGGAAGACTTAATTTATAACACTTCTGTAATAAGAATTGCTCTTGCTAATATTCTGAAGTTCAAGAAAGGTGATATAGACTACACGCCTGCTTTTGTTGCTGCAAATATCAAAGAATGCCACTTGGCTTCTAACAATGTGGATGACGAATACTTTACTGTAACATTTGATGAGGCTACTCAAGAATTTGTATTTGCTTCAAGATTGGGACAAAATCCACCGACTTCTGATGTTACTGCAACCTTGAAGTTCACAATGGTAGACTTCTTCGGACACGAAAATCCTGAGGAATATCCATACTTCGTTATTAAGAAATAATTTTTTCATTCTTAGTAATTGATGAAAGAGAAGCCTAACTGAAAAAATAAGCTTCCGTACTTTATGAGGGTAGGAGAAAACAATTTTGTTTTCTCCTACTTTTTTCTCCCTACTTTGCTTCCACACTTCCACCCACCTCCTGCATCCCCTTGTCCATCGGCATTTACCCCGCTGTGGAAGTAACTCCCAAAAGTGGAAGCAAAATTTGCTTCCACCTATTCAAAACGCCATAGTTTTACTGCAACTCACTCATTCTTATTTTAATACATCGAACAAATTTTATAAAACACTGACGCCAGTTTCCCCATACTTCTACACCCATCCTACCCATAAAATCTGCAATACCTCTCCCTTATCTTCATCCAAATCCACAACAGCCTCCTCCTCTCCTCAGCATAAAAAATGCCCCCGTTCATTTCATTCTCCCTCCACTTTCCACTATCTTTGTCCCCACGATGAAAAAGTTTGCCGACGTCATATTGCCTTTGCCTTTGTACAGCTACTTCACCTACTCCCTGCCCGACGAATGGGTGGATGAAGTGCAGACCGGTTGCCGGGTGGTAGTGCCATTCGGACGGAAGAAATACTATACAGCCATCGTGCGCAACGTGCACTATTGTGCCCCCACCGAATACGAAGTAAAGGAAGTGTCCGCTTTGCTGGATGCCCGCCCGATACTGCTTCCGCGGCAGTTCAAGTTCTGGGAATGGCTCTCCGATTACTATCTCTGCACGCAAGGAGACGTCTACAAAGCTGCCTTACCCTCTGGCTTGAAGCTGGAAAGCGAAACAATCGTAGAGTACAACCCCGATTTCGAATCCGATGTCCGCCTGCCGGAGAAGGAACAGAAGATACTGGATATGCTCTCTGCCGACCCGGAGCAATGCGTGACGAAACTGGAGAAGGAGACCGGCATCAAGAACATACTTTCTGTCATCAAGTCACTGCTCGACAAAGAGGCCATCTTCGTAAAGGAAGAATTGCGCCGTACCTATAAGCCTAAGACCGAAACCCGTGTACGCCTCACCGCCGCCGCCCGCAACGAACACCGCCTGCACATCTTCTTCGACGAGTTGCAGCGCCGTGCCCCCAAGCAACTGGACCTGCTGATGAAATATCTGGAACTCTCCGGCTACCTCAGCGGACGAGATATAAAAGAAGTCTCCAAAGCCGAACTGCTGCAACGCACCTCCACCACCCCTGCCGTATTCAACGGTCTTGTGGACCGTGGTGTATTCGAAGTCTACCAGCAGGAAATAGGTCGCATAGACAAAGCACTCCTCAAAGAAGTCATCCCCGTCAACCCGCTGAACGAGCACCAGCAACGCGCTTATCACTCCATCTTAGAGAATTTTCAAAGCAAGAACGTCTGCCTGCTACATGGTGTCACGGCAAGCGGCAAGACCGAAGTCTATATTCATCTGATAGAAGAAACCATCCGGCAAGGAAAGCAGGTGCTCTATCTCCTGCCCGAAATAGCCCTCACTGCGCAAATCACAGAGCGCCTGCAACGCGTTTTCGGTTCCCGTCTGGGCATCTACCACTCCAAGTTCCCCGATGCGGAACGGGTAGAAATCTGGCAGAAGCAGTTGTCGGAAGCAGACTATGACATTATTCTCGGCGTCCGCTCCTCCGTCTTTCTTCCTTTCCGCAACCTCGGTCTTGTGATTGTGGACGAGGAGCACGAAAACACCTACAAGCAGCAAGACCCTGCTCCCCGCTATCATGCCCGCAATGCAGCCATTGTACTCGCCTCCATGTATGGCGCCAAAACTCTGTTGGGCACGGCAACCCCTTCCGTAGAGACCTGGCACAACGCCACTACCGGTAAGTATGGCCTCGTGGAACTGAAAGAACGCTATAAAGAGATACAACTGCCGGAGATTATCCCCGTAGACATCAAGGAGCTGCACCGCAAGAAGATGATGAAAGGTCCCTTCTCTCCGCTGCTCCTGCAATATATCCGCGAAGCGCTGGAACAGAAAGAACAAGTCATCCTCTTCCAGAACCGCCGCGGCTTCGCCCCCATGATAGAGTGCAACACCTGCGGCTGGGTACCCAAGTGCAAGAACTGCGACGTCAGCCTCACCTACCACAAGGGGCTGAACCAACTGACCTGCCACTACTGTGGCTACACCTACCAACTGCCCCGCATCTGCCCCGCCTGCGAGGGCACTGACCTGCGCAACCGCGGCTTCGGCACGGAAAAAATAGAAGATGACATCAAAGCCCTCTTCCCCGACGCCCGCGTAGCCCGTATGGACTTGGACACCACCCGCACCCGTACCGCCTACGAGCGCATTATCTCCGATTTCCAGCAAGGCAAGACGGACATCCTGATAGGCACGCAAATGGTGTCCAAGGGTCTGGACTTCGACCACGTCAGCATTGTGGGCATACTCAATGCCGACACCATGCTGAACTATCCCGACTTCCGCGCCTACGAGCGCGCCTTCCAGCTGATGGCGCAGGTTGCCGGACGCGCCGGACGGAAGAACAAGCGCGGCAGGGTGGTGCTACAAACCAAAAGCATCGACCATCCCATCATCCCGCAAGTCATTGCCAACGACTACGAAGCCATGGTAGGCGGGCAGCTTGCCGAACGCCAGATGTTCCACTACCCGCCCTACTACCGCCTGGTGTATGTCTACCTGAAGAACCGGAACGAGACCCTGCTCGACCTCATGGCACAGACTATGGCCGCCAAGCTCCGCACCGTCTTTGGCAACCGTGTGCTGGGACCGGACAAGCCGCCCGTAGCACGCGTACAGACCCTGTTCATCCGAAAGATTATCTTGAAGATAGAAACCAATGCCCCGATGGCACGTGCCCGCGAGCTGCTCGTCCAGGTGCAAAAGGAGATGGTGGCGGAAGACCGCTTCAAGTCGTTGATAGTGTATTATGATGTAGACCCGATGTAAATAACTCGTAACTAAAGAAATATGAAGAAGATACTTTTCGTTTGCCTCGGCAACATTTGCCGTTCCTCCTCGGCAGAGGGAGTCATGAAACATCTGATAGAAGAAGCCGGACGTGCGGATGAGTTTTTAATCGATTCTGCAGGCATTCTGTCCTATCACCAGGGCGAACTGCCGGACAGCCGGATGCGTGCCCATGCTGCCCGCCGTGGATACAATCTGACGCATCTTTCGCGACCCGTACGTACCGAGGATTTTTACAACTTCGACCTGATTATCGGTATGGACGACCGCAACATCGACGACCTGAAAGATCGTGCCCCTTCAACCGCCGAATGGAGCAAGATACACCGCATGACGGAATACTGTACAAAGTTTACCCATGCCGACCATGTACCGGACCCCTACTACGGCGGTTCCGAAGGTTTTGAGTATGTGCTGGACATTCTGGAAGATGCTTGTGCGGGGTTACTGCAGAGCATTTAATCCAGCGGCATTACATGATACAGTGTCCCCTGCCTTGACTTCTTGTTCGGTATTTCAAGCTTCTTGAGCGTCCGCCCGAATACGGCAACCTTGTTGATTGCCAGACGGTCACGCGTCTTTGTCTGTAAAGCGGAAAGAATCTGCATGGGCATCATCCATTGCCCCTCTTCATCCTCTTCTGCCGCACGGAAATGGCTGTGAAAGAGTTGTTCCAGTGGGGTGAGCTGTTCAAATTCCCGGTTCGTCCGCTTCAAGATGGCTTCATCGGCATCATCCAGCCAGTAGCGCTCACCTTTGGCTACGGCATTCAGAGCTTGTGCATAGAGCTGGCGGTAGTTGATGGTGACATTTGTATCGATGGGGCCGGTGACCTCAATGCAGATGAAACGGCGGCTGCCACTGGGGTCGGACAACAAGTCCTTCTGGTTGCTGGTGCCGATGAAGGAGGCATACCGCCGTATCTCCCGGATGGTGCTGCCGTAGGGTTTGCGCAGGTTGGCAACCGGTTTCTGCAGCAGATGCTTCAGAAAGCCCTGCTGGTTGATGTTGATTTGGTCGAACTCGTCGATGTTGACGAGCAGAAAGCATCCCAGGCTGCGTTCCGCTTCCTGCCTGCTCTTGAAGTCAATGCTGTCCGTATAGCCGAAACGCAGCTCCGGTGGCAGCAAAATGCGGCAAAAGGTGGATTTCCGGAACCCTTGGGAACCGACAAGCAGAGGAGAAGTATTGTTTCCGTGTTGCCGGTCCATTCCACGCCAGTGTGCCACCATGCCTAGGAACCAGCGGTAGAACAACTCCCGCCAATGAGGATTGTGGCACGGGACGAGGTCGGCCAACGCCCGGATGCGGTCTTTCCCGTCCCAGCGGCCGGTATCGTAAAGGTATTCTTCGACGGGATTATAGAGTGGCACATGGTCTGAAGTAAGGAAACGGTTGATGTCGCGGTCCCATACGCGGATACCCTCCTTCAGGGCATTCATGGAGACCGTACTGCGGGCACGCTGGTCAGCAGGCTTGAAATAGAAATGGACGGAGTCGCGCTGACGGTATTCCAAATCATCCAGAACGGTGTTGTAGCGGAACTCATACCGGCGGTCCATAAACTCTTCCAGCCGGAAAACGCTCTCCTGCTCTTGCGTCAGACTGCTCTTTTTCCCGAAGCCTTTAAGCTCTTGATATAGGTTATGAATCGTTTGACGAACAATGAATTCATCCGCTTCCCGGTAATAGTGCATCAATGTCTGGCGGACTACTTCCTCTTCGGGGATGCCTGCCTTGAAACAATGTTCGGCCAGAGGCACCAGCAGTATCCGTAAATCCCCCTCCCGTTTCCAGCCGTCCAATTCGCGAAATGCACGGTCAAGGGCCGATTCGAAGAGTATGGCGAAGGTGTCCGAGGCTTTACTGTCCGGATGCAGCCGCAACAGCGGGTTCTTTTCTGCGAGTTTTCGTTGCCGGAAGTTCTCTTCCTCGGGCATGCCGAGGGGTTGTTCCAAGCAGAAAGGCACAGCGGCAGGATTGTAGTAAGGATATCCATCCAGAGTCATGCGGCAACTCTGTGTAAGGGAAGGTTCTTTCAATGTAATGGCAAACGGCAGTAAGGGCTGGTAGCACTTCACCGCCATACGGTAGGCGTGGGCATGAAACAAGGCGGCATCGCTCTCCCGCTTCGGCGTTGTGCCGTCGGGCAGGGCAAACAATACCCATATCTTGGCACTCCGTCCGCTGGAACCGCAGAAAGCGGCAAAGGTCTGTGGCAGCAGGGCGGCTTGTCGCTTTACATATTCCGCTTCGGCAATGCCCGACAGACGGTTTACTTCCAGTTGTACGAGTCCGTTATAGTTCTTCATCTGCCGTTCTCCCTCTTGTGTACGGCTATATTCCACGGCAGGGTAGATGCGTGGCAGTTTGTCTATATGTTCGTATTGGGCGCAAGTACCCTCCAGTTGAGGAAGGATGGCCCGGAGGGTCGATACATGTCCGGCTTTGGTTTCGGTTTTCAGTTTTTTAATCAGTGCATCCGCTTCCAGGGTGCTGAGGGCTTCCTTTCCGCTCTCTTTTTCTGCTCTAATCAAGGTAATTTTCATTCTGTTTGTCAGCTTGTTTGGGTAAATATAATTCTCGTAAAGATACTACATTGAAGAGCTGAAAGCAAGCATTCTGCGGAATAATTATTAAATGGATACAAGTCTCCACGACTCATGCAGAGAAGTGTTAAAAGCAAGTGAGTTTCTTTGTCAAAACACTGGCATTCCTTTGCTTTTCTCCCTTTGTTTGTCTACTTTTGTATAGGGAATAGATGACGCCTAACGACCATGAACAACTCTGCTTACGGCCATGAAGCAATCGCTTGACGACCGTAAGCAGAGTTGTTCATGGTCGTTAGGCGTCTCTCTTTCCATAGCTTTTACGGATGAAGTACGCACCCCGCACCTATTCCGCATAGGGCGCAAACTTATTATATAACAACTTAAAAGACATTGAACTATGGCAATTTTATTTGATTGGTATGAACTTCCGGAACCAAAAGACAAACAGCGGGAAGAAAAGATACTTCATCCACGCATCCGCTTGAACGGCTCTACCACTACCGACGAACTGCGTCGCAGAATTCAGGAACGCAGCTCGTTGACGGAGACTGATGTCTCGGCGGTACTGGATGCCTTGTCGCACGTCATGGGGGAAGACCTTGCCGAGGGGCGGCAGGTGCATCTGGACGGTATCGGCTATTTTCATCCCGTACTGACGAGCACGGAGCCGGTGACCGCTGCGACCAAACGAAAAACCACCAAGATTAAGCTGAAGGGCATCAAGTTTCGTGCCGACCAGGTGCTGAAGAATGAGATAGGTGCCATCAAAGTTAAACCGCTGGGGCTGAATGAGCATTCCCAAAAGCTGAGTGACAAGGAGATTGACAGGCGACTGACGGGCTACTTCTCTACGCATCAGTTCCTTACGCGCGAGAGTTTTCAGGTTCTCTGCGGGATGATGCGTTCCACTGCGCAGCTTCATATTCGCCTGCTCCGCAGCGAGGGTAAGCTCGAAAATGTGGGAAAACTGAACCAACCGATTTATGTGCCTTGTACGGGGTATTACGGTAGAGACGAGTAGGTTACGGTAAAACTTAGGCGTTTTGAGTAGGTGGAAGCAGATTTTGCTTCCACCTTTTTGGGTTGCTTCCACAGCGGGGCAAATGCCGATGGATAGGGGGGATGCAGGAGGTGGGTGGAAGTGTGGAAGCAAAGTGATGGAAAATAAATTTCTGGAGGGGATTTAGAAAAAGAAAGCAGGAAAGTAAAATTAAAGATTAAAAAAATCCCTGGCCTCAAAGAAGCCAGGGATTCTAATGTTATTTCAAGGTTTCTCTAAATAAGTCCTCCATAATAAAGGACTTATTTAGGAATACATTGATTAGCGTTTGTTTACAGTCATGCCAAGTTCGATAACACGTTCGTGCTTGTACATGTCAACAACTGTAATCTTCAATGTAGAAGGAACAGCAGCTGTCGGGTTAGTTGCCTTAGAATTTACGGTGAAACCAGTGATTTTACCTTCCTCGATGTTTACAGTGAAGTATTCATCCACTTCACCGTTGGCATTGGATACCAAGTGGGCTTCCTTAATTTCCAATGACTTTTCATAAGGTGCGCTCAAAAGTGCACTATATTCACTGTCACGAGAGCTGATACCCTTAATATACTTAGCATACTCTACAGTAACATCTTTACCATAAGTCAGTTCTGTGCTATAAGGTAATGTCGCAGTAGCTTTCAAACCAAGGTCATCCTTAGTAGCCCATCTCCAAGTGTATGTATCGTTGTAGATGCAATTGAATACAGTCGGGAAAGAAGCAGCGTCGATAGTGTAATTAACAAAGGCACCATCTTTCTTCTCAGAAGAAATCTTACCATAGTTGTACACTGCAGTTGTAGCATGCTGAGTCTTATTGTCAATGTACTTTTCAACTACAGACAAAGTTTCTGCACCAGTTACACCATTGTCAACAGTCTTATCACCGTTTACCATAGCAGCAGCAAATGTTATCAGATAATCCTTTGCTTCACCCTTACCGAAGTTGAATACTTGTTTCATTTCCATTGTACCTTCTATAGCCTTCTTAGCAGTCCAATCGTTAGGAATCAAGTAGCAGTTGTAAACGCCTTGAGCATCCAGCTGGTTAGTCTTGATAGAGAATCCTTCCGGCAATGTAGTCGGCAATACTTTCTGTACAGAAATGGTACTTTGTGACAAGAATGTACCTTCAGCATCAAAGAATTTAACGATACCTTCGTAAACCTTGTCATTCTTCATTGTCTGGAGGTCAACTGTAGCTGTCAATTTAGCGTTTGCGATATCTTCAATCTTAGTAGCCTCAGTCTTACCGTCAGCTTTGTAGAATGTGAATACAATACCATCAAGTACATTAGCAGTTTCTGTGATATTAATCTCATCCTTAGCATAAATGCTCAAGTCGAACTTGGCAGCACCGGCAGGAACTGTGAATTTAGCCAGGCCTGCATAAGCGTAAGTAGTCGGAGCATCGACATATGCAGTCGGAGTGATTACGTATTTAGCTTCACTAGCTATTTCAGAACCATTACCAGCCTTCACCCAAACGATTACTGATTGTTCAACTCCGGTATAGTCGATAGTAACCACCTTCAAAGGTACTACTACGCCCTTGGCATAAGCACCACTAATTGTGATATCGAATTTGTTGTCTTTGCTAACAGTTTCTACACCTGCAATAGTCAAGCTTTTGATAGCAGCTTTGTCTGTTGTAGAAAGAGCCTTATTATCAATATCAACAACAACATAGCTACCCATGATAGGGCTGGTTCCTTCTTTTGAAGCAACATTGATTTGGAATGCTTCACCACTTGCTACAGGGTAACATTTCTCTGTATTAGGTGTCGCAGTAGCAGATGGATTTTCATAAGCTGTCAAATCCTTTTTAACTTCTATCGTAGATTGAATAGTTGAGTTCTTTGCAATCTCATCTGCCTTAGTATAAGTTTTCAGTGCTGATTTCGCAGTAATATCATAAGTTGATGTTACAGTTCTTGCATCCTTAGTTGCTGCAAGTGCAAATAGGACGCTCTTATCCTCACTTACTACTTTTTTACCAAAAGCTTCGAGATCAGCCTCTTTGTTCAGTTCTACTTTAACTTCGTAGAGACCGTTAGAAACAGATCTGGTCAACAAGCCGTCGTATGCTTCTGTGCTGAGTGTAATATCACTGAGAGCTTCACCCTTGCTATTGATAAGAGAGAACATCTCGTTTGTCACAACAGCATTTACGGGAGCTACAGAAATCATGAAACTAGCCGGAGTTGTGTAAATCTCATTGGCATTGATTGTGAAGCTGCCAGTAAATCCTTTACCGAATTCGTATGATTTTGCATCTTTCACGCTGGCGTTCGGATTCAGCTTAGCAGGAAGCTGTGCATAGTTCAGTTCCAGTTTCGGATTTGCTGTCTGAAGATCCAGACTTGTAATCATCTCCGTAGTCAAGCCTGTCAGTTTCGTAACCTTTTCAGTCAAGTCATTGATTGTTGCCGCAAGTTCCTTCTTTGCAGCATCGAACTTAGAATCGATAGTAGACTCCAACTGTGCCTTTACTTTGGCTACTTCATCTTGAGCAGCCTTAATTGCCTCTGTTTTTGCATTGGCAGCATCAAGAGCGGCTTGAGCGGCAGCTTTCTCAGCTTCTGTTGCAGTAGATGCAGCGTCATTAGCTTTCTTCACAGCTTCTTCTGCTGAAGTCTTTGCAGCTGCAGCTTCTGTTTTTGCGGCATCCAAGGCTGCTTGCAAAGCTGCGATTTGAGAAGTCATATCTTCCTTAGTCGCAAGCTTGTCAATTTGTCCTTGCAAATTCTCGATGTCATCATCGTAGTCCTTACAAGACGTAAACGTTCCTGCAGTGCCCACCATTAAGGCACTGAACAGGATTACACTTAGAAACTTCTTGTTCATAATTGAAAACTTTAAATTTATAAATTTAAAAAATAAAAAAGTGAATAATCTCTCATTTTCATTCCCTTTCACATAGCTGTTGATTATATGATTTTTTCCGTTACTTCGCAGGTAATGAAATCTTGTTAATTTCGTTAATAATCAGGGAATAAGGAGAAAATAGGTGGGGCTTGTCCAGAATAGTAAAAATCTGTTCGTTGGGATATTGGAAAGAGGATTGGAAGTCCAGAAAAGTGACAATGGGAAAGTAATGAAATGAGGCCTTCAAAAAATGGAAGTGTGTATTTTTAGCTCAAAAGATTGAATAACAGCATATTGATAGAACCGATGTGAGCTCCGTAAAGACAACACCATTCCGTTCCTCAAAACTCTGTTTGAAGATTCCGGAAAATGTGCGACAAATCTATTCTATCCTATCAAAAGCAGTAACGTCTTTTACACCATACACGCTCCACTTCTTACAAAAGAAATTACCCTCTGATTTGCCTCGTCAATCTTTCTGTTGCTGAAAGGCTTCAGATAGGTTTCCGTCACCGTAATGGAGGAGTGCCCCATGGCTTCCGATATGATTCCGGGGTGTATCTCGCAATGGTAAGCCATTGTGGCCCAGGTATGTCTGGCCGCATAGGTGCTGAGTGCCGACTGCATTCCCAGACACTGTCTGAGTACTGCCAAACGCTGGTTGAATGCCCTGAGTGCCGACTGGTATTCCCGGTATGCGGCTTCCGTACCTTCCTCGCTCTGCAGGATGGGAAACAGATAGGGGGAGTCGGGGTTCCTGTCCGCCACCATCCTGACCATCTGCATGGCTTCGGGTGTGAGTGACACGGTCAGTGCCCGTCCCGTCTTCCGCCTTCTGTAAGACAGTACATTCCCCTGCAGGTCCCTTTTGTGCAGGTACGCCAGGTCCACAAAGGGTATGCCCCTGAGCATGAACATGAGTACGAAGAAAATCCTTGTTCTCTGCTGTGCGTTTGGGAGCGTCCCTCCTTGCAGGCTCCTTTCCGTCTCCCTTACCAGGCTGCTGATGTCTGATGCTTCGAGCGCCTTCTTCCTGTCCGCCCGTGTGCCGGTATACACATGCTCGAACAGTCTGGGTACATACCGTATGTACTTTCTGTCCACCGCCCGATGATACACCGAGCGTACCGTCTTGATGTAGGTGGACACAGTGTTCCAACTGCAATTCCTCTGCCTGAGGAAGTTTTCGAATCTCTTCAGTACGGTCGGGCTCAGCTTGCGCATGGGCATCGGTTGCCATTTGGTGAATGCCGAGAATGCATTCACCGCTGACTGGTAGATGTGTGCCGTCCCCCACCTGCCGCCTTCCCGGAGTTCCCCGATGACTGAGGAGAACATCTCTTGTAAGGTAATTTCATTTCTGCTCATTTCCAATTTATTTATAAAGAGTTTATCTTACAAGTATATACAATAAAATGAAGAAAAACAGAAGCTTATAATGTATTTTTCATTTTAGCCAGTCTTTCAGAATGCCCCCAAATATATTTCTTATATTTGCGAAAAAAGTCGCATTGAAAAAAAATCGCAATATGAATAATCCATTTAAATTCAGTACCATTGTAGACGGTGAATACTTTACGGATAGAGTAGCGGAATAGGGAAGAGTAAGAGAGATACTTGCAAGTGAAAATCGCCTGATATTTATTAGTCCACGACGTTTCGGCAAGACCAAAGTAACGAAAGGATTGTCACGTCCCGTTTTTCAGTTGAACCTGCAGTTGGTAACAGGCACTGCCGACTTTGCCGCACGATTATTGTGGATTATGCTTCAGCAATATCCTATGGAACGCCTGGAGTATCTCATCACTCACTTTCATTTTATTCCCACCATTTCAACCAATCCATGACAGATGGCATAGAAGTTTCATTTCAGCCGCCAATGGATGAAACAGACAAGAAGGTATTGATAGGCTTAGCTGTAGAGATGAGGGTTCCAGTCTTCCTTTTCTACAAGGTGTCGGCATTGATTCTCCAAGTACTGCCTTTGGCAGTTTAAAGCTGCTTGGGCAACAAGATATGTGATACGCAACGAAGAGTATGAACTGGATGCTCCTTTCTTTCTTGTCGATATATACAAAGATGGCTATTTCCGTTTTCCTAAGAAGGAAAATGGAAATAGCCGTTTCTAGTATGGAATATCTAGCTTATATCATTTTGGGTAATTGATTCTTCTGCCCAATACGTCATTGCGCATTTCCCGTTCACTACGATAGAGCTTCCCGTCTTTCAGGAAATAGTAAGCAGGATATCCGGCAAACTCAATTGTAGCATATTCCAAATTATCTGCACTTTTACAGACTTGCCAAGTACCTTCATAAGTCAGCGAGTCGTTAAACTGGATAAGTGTGGTTGAATCCGCTTTAAGTTCAAAGCGTACTCCTTCTTCCGTAAAAAAAGTGCCGCCAAAGGGATGGCTACTGCTTTTTCCGGTACAGGCTACTAACACACAGATACCCATCAAGAGCATTGAAGAATAAATAAATCTTTTCATCTTCATCTGTTTTTATTTAATCAATAAAGGGTATCCCATTAAGGAATACCCTTTAATATATCAGTATCTAACGATCTTTACTTATCGTGTACCAGGAGTTCCAGAGTTAGGAGCTACAGTAATCTCATAAACATTGATGAGAGTTTTCCACTTATAACCGTATTCAACCGGGATAAACAGCTTATAAGCTTTGTTAACCGGAGTACCGCTATAGTTGTAATAAGTCAAGACTTTTTCTTTGTCACCGTCACCATCGATATCTTTTTCTTCATATCTGATTTCAATGTTTGCAGGCAACTTACCATTTGTATAACCTTCTTCTGGTTCCAAGTTACCGTCAGTCAGTTTCAAGTTAGTCTTGATCTTAGTAACATCCAGAATATTGTCAGAACCAGCCTTCAACGGCCAAACAGCTTCTCTTACTTGATAGAAGTCATACAATGCTTTTGGCAGACCAGTTGTGTTTTCCACAATCTGCTTGTTGTCATTCCAAGAGTAGTAAGTGAATGCACCAGTTACATCAATTGAGCTACCTTCGTTCTTGGCGTCAACGAAGTTGTCGATTTCGCCCTTCTTAACTTGCAACGGCTCAATAATATTTGCTTCGTATTGCTTAACAATGCCTACATTCTTTGCATTATTGCAGAGATCAGCAACCAAGTTGATGGGAACCATCTTACCAACCAATGCCTTAGCAGCTTCTGTCGGTTGATTAGTGAAATCTGTAACAGCATGATCAGGAACAGCTTCTTGCAACTTGATGTTGTACGTCAGCTCGTCTGCGTTCAAAAGGTTAGCCTTGTGATTTACGATTGTTGCTGCTAATTCTCCCTTAATCCACAATTCTGTATCATTGTTTCTCAACTCAGCCTTCACTTCAGTACCATCGTTCCAAATATAAGTATAGTTGGCGATTCTTGCCTTATCGAATACGAATCTTACGCCTTCTTCTGCATAGTAAATGCCGTTAGCATTTTCAGGCATAGTGTGGTCAGGTTGCATCGGACCAAAAGCAGGATAATAGAACTTCGTATTAGCTACATTCTTATCTGTATAATAGATAGCGCCAGCAGCACCTTCAGTAGGTTTCACACCTCTGTCATCCAAGAAACCGTTCAACAAGTCAGTATAGATGTTACATGTCGGGTTAGTACCGTCAACAACATTCCATGCCGGATTAGATTCTTTGGTTCCATAAACGATCGGGTTGATGTTGAATATCTTATATTCCTTTTCACCTTTCCAGTATGTACCCATGTGGCCCCATACATTTAAAGCAGGCATATAGACAGTTCTTGTCATCACAACGGTAATATCAGCATTGATACCCTTAGGATCTTTGTAGATAACAGTCTTCGTGAACGTCTTCTCTTGCTGACCAGGCCAGAACACACCAAGATCTTCTTCGTTTAATGTCCACAAAATATTGTGAGACTCAACGCCTTCTTCCGGATCTTTCAAATCTTCAGCTGTACCAGCTCCCTCACCTACAATGAATTCAGTATAGATAGCATGGAATTCGTTCTTTGTCATACCACCTTCTTTAGCCTTGTCGTAAATCATGGTATTCATCATTTCTGTATCGACAAGGTTCTTAACTTTACAAGAGAACAATACCGGGTTGAACGGAACTGCCAGTTCTTTTCCTTCCATTGTCCATTTAACCTTCAAGTAACGTTGAGCAACCAATGCATTGCCATTTACAGAGTCGATCAATTCTACGCAAACAATAGGCTCACGACCTACGGCTGTTGCAGATCCAGAGATGTCATATACTTTAGCAGACATTTTACCATTCATCGGAGAATCGATTTCTGCAAATTTTTGTTGGTCAGTCTTGTTGTCATTGTCGTTTTCAGGAATATAAGCGGCTTCTGCCAGACGGAAACGGAATGTCAGACCATAGTCCTTGTAGTCTACCAAATCCTCATGTGCGGCATGATCATTGGCTTTGTCACTAACACAAACTTTTACCAATTTCTTTAAATCAAGAGGTTGGTCATAAGCTTGGTAATAGTCAACTAAAGCATTTGCATTTGATTCATACAGACATACTGAGTCATGATAGTGAACATAGAAATCACCGTTTCCATCATTCTGTATTTCGTCTGCGAATTCACCTGTTATGGTTTCTCCAAAATCAGTTCTGCTGTTAGCCAAATACGGCAATTTGATAAGCTCTTCAATACGAGCATATTCAGAGTTTACATAAACGCCATCAATAGTACCAGCTTCAACATCCTTGGCTTCGTCTTCTGTATAGTTTTCTGCAGAAATAGGAGCTTTCAAAGAAGCCATATAGAATTTCTCCTTATTGCCTTCCTTAGTGGTAGAGAGCTGTTGACCTAAGAAATCAGAATGTTTTTTGAATGTAACTTCCAGTACACCTTCCTTGTCAATATTGTGACCTGTAACTTCGATCGGGCTATTGTTTGTAATTGTTGTACCGTCAGCATTCTTTGTCATTATATTTTCAGACTTGATGCAGTCAAATGACGGAGTCAGGATATCTTGAGTACGAACACCTACACTCGGGCTTACATGGAAATAAGCCTTATTCTTCTCAGTAGCGATGTAACGGGCTGTACCGGCATCTTTGTGGTCTAACACAGGACGGTTAGTGTGGCCCGAAGGATCAGACGTATGTGTAGGCATTGCCTCATACTTCTGAGGAGTATACTGCAAAGTGGTAAAAGTCATAGCAGCAATACCGTTGATATGCTGAGTCGGGATCAGAGCTAGACTAGTCAGACGGTGTCCAATCAATTTAACCACCTCAGCGGTCAGGGCATCAACCTTTGCAGCCAAAGCTTGTAATTTTTCGTCTGTAACGAAGCCTCCTTCAAGCTCTTTCTTTAAATCTGCAATTTTCTTGTCCACAGTCTCCAATGAGGCCATTTTGTCAATTTGCTTCTGCAAGTCTGCCTGCGCTTTCTCCAGAGCGGCTTTTAAGGCTGCAATTTCTTCAGAAGAAGATCCACCTTGTCCTGCTTTGTCCAATGCTTCTTTAGCTTTGTCCAGTGCTTCTTGTGCTGCTGTTTTAGCATTAGAAGCTTCAGTTTTGGCTTCAGCGATAGAAGTCTCCAAAGCACTTACTTTAGAGTTCAATTCATCAAGTGAAGCTTTCTTGTCCAGTTGTCCCTGCAAGTCCTTGATGTCATCATCATAGTCCTTACAAGACGTGAACGTTCCTGCAGTACCAGCCATTAAGGCACTGAACAGGATCACACTTAGAAACTTTTTGTTCATAATTGAAAACTTTAAATTTATAAATTTAAAAAAATAAAAAGTGAATAATCTCGCATATTTGGTATTACTTTCTCTTATTTTTTTGTTAAAATTTTCCGTTACTTCGCAGGTAATGAAATCTTGTTAATTCCATTAATAATCAAGGAATAAGGATAAAATAGGTTGGGTTTGTTCAAAATAGTAAAAATCAGCCCGTTAGGATATTGGAAAGAGGATTGAAAGTCCAGAAAAGTGACAGTGGGAAAGTGATGAAATGAGGCTTTCAAAGAATGAAAGTGTGTATTTTTCAGTTCAAAAGGTTGAATGACAGTATATTGATAGCACCGATTGGAGCTCCGTAAAGACAACGCCATTCCGTTCCTCAAAACTCATTTTGAAAATTCTGGAAAATGTGCGACAAATCTATTCTATCCTATCAAAAGAAGTAACGTCTTTTATACTGTACACGCTCCGCTTCTTACAAAAGAAATTACCCTCTGGTTGGCCTCGTCAATCTTTCTGTTGCTGAAAGGCTTCAGATAGGTTTCCGTCACCGTGATGGAGGAGTGCCCCATGGCTTCCGATATGATTCCGGGGTGTATCTCGCAATGGTAAGCCATTGTAGCCCAGGTGTGTCTGGCTGCATAGGTGCTGAGTGCCGACTGCATTCCCAAGCACTGCCTGAGTACTGCCAGCCGCTGGTTGAATGCCCTGAGTGCCGACTGGTATTCCCGGTATGCGGCTTCCGATCCTTCCTCACTTTGTAATATGGGGAATAAATAAGGAGAGTCCTTGTCCTTGTTTGCTATTATTCTCACCATCTGCATGGCTTCGGGTGTGAGTGACACGGTCAGCGCCCGTCCCGTCTTCCGTCGTCTGTACGATAGTATATTTCCCTGCAGGTCCCTTTTGTGCAGGTATGCCAGATCCACGAAAGGTATGCCCCTGAGCATGAACATGAGTACGAAGAAAATCCTTGTTTTTTGCTGTGCGTTTGGGAGCGTCCCTCCTTGCAGGCTCCTTTCCGTCTCCCTTACCA
>ERZ773177.816-NODE-816-length-17201-cov-10.6147_pt1 | contig 17201 bp, 10 predicted proteins | sample MGYA00580534_ERZ773177 | MGnify/ENA primary metagenome ERZ773177 (study PRJEB29015, sample SAMEA2737872) | human gut metagenome | biome: human gut; feature: human-associated habitat; material: faeces | place: China | collected 2012 ...
TAGCCTTTGAAACATTTTTTTCAGTCGTTTGATATAAATCAACCGTAATTTGCATCATCGATTTAGTAAAATTCGTACTTTTAATTTAATAACATCAAACTAATGCTTAGTATTATGAGGAACAAAAAACTTCTTTGTAGCGTTTGTTTCCTGTTTACTTTCATGTCAGTCCTTTGGGGGCAAAACATAACAGTGAAAGGAAACGTTACTTCAAAGACTGATGGTCAACCAATTATTGGTGCTTCCGTAGTGCAAAATGATTCTAAATCAACTGGAACTATCACAGATTTGGATGGTAACTTTACTCTTAGTGTACCAACGAATGCATTATTGGCAATTTCTTATATAGGATATAAAGAAGTAATTATTGCCGCTAAACCTTCATTGAAGATAGTGATGGAAGAGGATGCTAAGATGATTGACGAAGTGGTTGTGACAGGTTATATGGCTGAAAAGAAAGCCAGTCTGACAGGTTCGGTAGCTGTAGTGAAGATGAAAGAGGTGGCTGACATACCTACTGGTAATGTGATGTCAGGTTTGCAGGGACGTGTAGCCGGTATGAACGTAACAACTGATGGTAAACCCGGAGGTGGTAACACAGATACTAAGTTACGTGGTATTACTACCATCAACAATTCTTCTCCTCTTTATGTAATAGACGGTGTTCAGACACATGATAATGTGGCTTCTATTATCTCATCCAATGATGTTGAATCCATTCAGGTGTTGAAAGATGCAGCTTCGGCTGCCATTTATGGTGCGCAAGCTGCCAATGGTGTCATTATTATCACCACAAAACGTGCTAAGGAAGGCGATGTAAAAGTAAGTTTTGATATGTCGCTCACTGCCCAGACTTTTACTGGTGGTATTGATATGCTTGACGCTTACCAATGGGGTGATGTGTATTGGCAGGCTTATAAAAATACTTTTGGAACCAATCCCAATAGTGTAGTATATGGAAATGGAGAAAAGGCCCAACTGCAAGAATATTATTTTGACCAGAATGGAGTGAAAATAAAGTCGGGCAACACTGATTGGGCAAAGGAAATATTTGGTACGGCTTTAATGCAAAATTATAATCTTTCTCTTTCTAAAGGGTTTAAGGATGGGAATGTGGCTCTTACCTTAAATTATATGAATCAGGATGGTCTTTGCCGTAATACAGACTACGAACGTTTTAATTCGCGTTTAGCCTCTAATTTTCGCTTTGTAGATGGTAAAGTGCGTGTGGGTGAAAGTATTTCGGTGAATCACTGGTTGGAGCATCTTAATCCTGCCGGTATAGAAGAATTGGTTATTGCCCAGCATCCGGCCATTCCTGTGTATGATGAAAATGGAGGGTATGCCGGTGGCTATGTGGATATATTGGGGGATAAGCCGAATGCCATTCGCTTGACAGACAATGAAGCCAATAATCGTCACAAAAGTTGGCGTATCTTTGGCAATGTTTATTTGGAAGTGGAACCCATTAAAAATCTAGTGTTGAAGAGTCAATTTGGTTTGAACTATACTACCGGTTTCAACTCAACTTTCGTCCCCAAATGGAGTGAAGCCGATCGTAAGGTAGATGTAAATGAACTGACCGTACGACAAGATAATAGCGTGCAATGGGTATGGTCGAACACTGCCAATTATAGCATAGACCTTGGGAAGAACAATATCAGTGCAGTGATAGGAACTGAAGCTAAGAAAGAGAATGGTGAACATTTACAGGGATATGGTCGCGGATTGGTGATAGAAGATCTCGATTATCGTTACTTAGACACTGTAACTGAAGGAAAAAGTGTGAGTAACAATGCTTCTACCTATGCTATGGTCTCTTACTTTGGTAAGGTGAACTATGCGTTTGATGATAAATACCTTATATCAGGAACAGTGCGTCGTGATGCTTCTTCACGTTTCGGTAAAGGGAATAATTCTGCTATCTTTCCTTCAGTATCTGCCGGTTGGAGAGTATCGCGTGAAAAATTTATGGAATGTACGCAAAACTGGCTTTCAGATCTTAAATTGCGTGCATCGTGGGGGATAAATGGTAATGATCAGATTGATAACAATGCTACTTACAACCTCTATTACACTAACATGTCCAATGGCTCATACAATTTCAATGGGGATGGTACAACGGTATTGCCCGGAGTACAGAAAGACCGTTCGGGTAACAACGACCTGAAATGGGAAGAGACCAAACAACTGAACTTTGGTATTGATGCTGCTTTCTTTGACAACCGTTTGGGACTGACACTGGATTATTTTCAAAAAAAGACTACTGGTATGTTAATCCAGAAACCTTATATAGGAGTGATCGGTGAAGGTGGATATAAATGGTACAATGCTGCCAGTATGGATAATAGCGGTGTGGAAGCAACCTTTACTTGGCGAGATGAAATAAAGGATTTCAAGTATGATATTTCGTTCAACCTTTCCTATTATAAAAATGAAATTACCGAACTTCCGGATGTAATCAAATATACTTGGGGAGGTGGTAATGGTGTGGACAAAACTATTGTAGGTCAACCTTACGGATCATGGATGTCCTATAAAGCTGATGGTGTATTCAAAACAAAACAGGAGGTATATGAATACCTAAGCAAATATGATGTACAGATTGGTGCTCCCGGCGTAGGGCGTATTCGCTACAAAGACCTTAACGGTGATAACATTATCAATACTGCTGATATGGATTGGCAAGGGAGTGACCAACCTAGATTTATTGGTGGTTTGAACATCGGTGCATCTTACAAAGGATTTGACCTTTCTGTATTCTTCAATGGTATGATTCGCGATGCATGGAACAATTCCAAGTTTTATACCGACCTTTTTCAAGGTTGGACAGGTAATCACTCTGTACGTTTGATGGATGCAATGCATGCTTGGAATGCTTATGAGCAAACCGGAGTTTATAATTGTGATATCCCTGCATTGACTGTGGTTGATAATAATGTAGAAACACGCAGTTCCACTTTCTTTATTGAAGATGGTTCTTATGTGAAGTTGAAAACTCTAACTGTGGGTTATACTTTCCCGGATAAGTGGATTAAGAAAGCGCATCTTTCCAATTTGCGTTTGTATCTGCAAGCACAGAACGTTTTTACGCTGACTAATTATACTGGTGCCGACCCGGAAGGATTGGGCTATCCATATCCCCAACCTCGTACCTATACATTCGGTCTATCACTTGGTTTTTAATTTTTATCCTAAATACAGAACATTATGAAATTGAAATATATCTTTGCAGTAGGTGTGATGGCACTATTGGCAAGTTGCGATGAGAGTCGTTTTCTAGATATTAAACCTCAGGGTACACTCAATGACGATTTGTTATCATCGGCCGATGGTGTAGAGCTTTTGGTTACTTCAGCTTATGCCGGATTGAAAGGTCCTAATCGTGATATGCACTGGGTGCCGATGACCAATTGGACGTATGGTGAAGTACGTTCGGATAATGCCTACAAAGGTGGTGGCGGTGTAAATGATGGAGACTTTTGTACGCTGCTTGAAACCTTTAAAATAGATGCTACATGGGGCAATGCCGACGAAAAATGGTTTCAACTTTATTGTTGCTTGCAACGTTGTAACAGCGCATTGCGGGTAATGAATACGCTTGATGAGAACGCTTTGCCGATGATTAAAAGTCGTAAAGCCGAAATGAAAGTGATTCGTGCACACTTCTTCTTTGAACTGGTTCGCCTTTTCAAGCAAGTACCTTATTTTGATGAGAATGTGGAAAATGATGACTATAAGTACATTCCCAACAATCAGTTTACCCGTGAAGAACTTCTGGGTAAAATAGCACAAGAATTTCTTGATGCTGCTAACGATTTGCCTGATACTCAATCTCAAGTAGGGCGTGTCACTAAGAACATTGCTTATGCTTATGCTGCCAAAGCTAGACTTTATCAGGCTTACCGACAAGATGATAATAACCAAGTGGTTGCTATTGATAAACAATTGTTAGCTGAAGTGGTGACTCTTTGCGACAAAGTAGGTGCGCAAGGAAAGGCATATACTCTTTTGAACGATTTTCAGAAACTTGATCAATTGGAATATGAAAATGGGGTAGAGTCTGTGTTTGCCGTACAATATTCGATGGATGATGAAACCGATGGTGCCGGGAATATAAACTGGAGTAATCTGTTGAATGCTCCTAAAGGTCCTTATGGTGGTGACGGATTTTTCTTACCCAGTCAGAACTTGATCAATGCCTATAAGACAGATAACTATGGATTGCCTTTGTTTGATACTTTCAACGCCGATGACTATGGAATATACGAAGGAAGTGAGCTCACCAACATTGATGCAACTGTGGATCCTCGTTTGGATTTCGTTACCGGTCGTCCTGGTATCACTTGGAAAACATATACCGTTGAGCCTTGTAAAGCAAACTGGATACGTAACAGCGGTGAATATGGCTTTAATTGTACAAAGCGCTTCTACATCTCGCCTGAAAGTGAAGATATGTTCCAAGGTTGGCCTTGGGGAGCTTCTCATCTCAACTGGCAGATAATCCGCTATGCTGATGTATTGTTATGGAAGGCTGAAGCCTTGATAGAGATTGGCGAAGCTACCGGACTGGAAGAGGCTCGCAAAATTATTAACCGTATTCGTCTGCGTGCCAAAAATAGTCCTTATGTAAAAGACTTTAAACATTCCGAACAGGATGCAGCTAATTATCTGATAGGCGAATATCCTGCTGAGGGCTGGAGTCAGGACTTTGCCCGCAAGGCATTACGTTGGGAACGCCGTATGGAGTTTGCTATGGAAGGTGACCGTTTCTTCGACTTGGTACGTTGGGGGATTGCTGCGGAAACCATGAACAGTTACATTAGTGTGGAGCAGAATAAGCGCGTTTATTATCGTGGTGCTCGCTTTGTTCGTGGTAGAGATGAATATTTGCCTATTCCCAATGCACAATATAACTTCTCTGAAGGCAATTATGTGCAGAATCCCGGATATGGTAAGTTTAACTAGTATAAATTCCTTAAATATAAATATGATGAAAATAAAAAGATATTTGCTTAGCACTTTCTGTCTGTGTTTGTTCACGGCTTGCGATAGTGATGATAATCTGTTGTGTTATGGCACTCATACTGAAATCGAAGGCGATGTTACCACATTCGGAGCTGTTGGCGATGGAAAGACGGATTGTTCGAAAGCCATTAATAGTGCTATTGCTTCCTTGCCTTCCGAAGGGGGAGTAGTGGTTATTCCTGAAGGTGATTTTGTGCTCGACGCTCCCATTGTGATTAATAAGCACAATGTGACATTCAAAGGGTTGAATCCCGGTATGCGTAGCAATATTGATGTGAATGGAATAAATGAGTTGTTGGGCCCTGGTGGCGGAAGTAAATTGGTGGCGCGTAATGCCGAAGCTGCTATAAAAGTAGAGACAGGCGTGAAGGGTGTAAAGATTATGAACCTGATGGTGTCCGGTGGTACGGAAGCTAAGAACATCGGCATACACTTTGCCGGTACGAGTGATGATGGAATGCTTTCTAATATTATTGGTATAAATTTGCATACAGGCGTCAAGATAGAACAAGCGAAAAACATGCAGATAATCAATTGCTGGGTATGTGAGCTTCCCAATAGTATGGTGCTGATTGGTGGCGAGAATATTAATATCAAGAATTGCCAACTGGGTGCTCAGCCCACTGGCATAACCTGTAAGGCGCAGGGAGTGAACAAACTTTCGTTTGTTAATAATCAGGTCTATCCTGACGGGCGTGAAAATTTAGTGCTTGATGGTTGTAATAACTGTATTGTTGAAGGTAATAATTTTAAAAGCTACTACAATGGTATTCTCGTGTTGAGTGGTAATGATAATCGGGTAAATAAGAATATTTTTTGGCTTACCGGAGCTCTTCAAAATCAGATGCTCGACCATGGTGATGACTTTGGCATAATCAATGTAAAGGGTAACAACAATATGTTTGTATCCAACAGTTTGTCATGTGAATGGGCTTATACTGATGCTGTGGCCGTAAATGCTACTCAAGGAACAGGAAATGTGTTCAAAAACTGCTTTATAGATAATTTGGAGAGTTATCGGGTATTCCTGGTGAACTCAGGAACTGAAGTTTCTAATTGTGTATCATCTGATAAGGTGAGCATAGTAGAATAACCTCCTCAACATACACCATTATTAATATAGTAACACCATGAAGATAAATAAATTCTTAATAAGCGGAATGCTCCTGATGTTGGGCACATCTTGCAGCAATGACGATACCTATACTCTCTGTGATGAATGTAACGGTCAGAAGATTATAGACATAACCCAATTCGGACTTCCAACCGATGGGTCCACTGATTGTGCTGATCTTATAAATGCTATTATAGCCGATCTTCCGCCCGAGGGAGGAACGATACTTATTCCCGAAGGTACTTTTCGTTTGGATAGTCCCATTCAACTTACGCGTAATTTCGTAACATTGAAAGGTGTGAACGATGAAGCGGTTACTGCTACTGCCGATACGCGGGAAAGTCGTCTGGTGCTTGGAAATGCCGAATATGCGTTACACGTTGCCCCTGTTGCCGATATAGACGGACGCAAAAACCGCATTAGCGGTGTGGAGGTAAACGGACTTACGCTTGTGGGGAAGGGGGACCATCAGGGAACCGGAATTTATGTAGAACATGATAATGACCGCCTGCACTTCTTCAATATTAAAATGGAAAATATGTACCAGGGCATTAAACTCCAAGGGTGTGACGCCATAACATTAGCTCGGATAGATGCAACCGATGTAGTGAATGGCATTGATATGAATGGTGGCATACAGAATATGGTAACCAATTCTGTATTCGGCTCAACACAGGGCGGTGTAACGGCACGTATTTCCGGAGAAAGTAATCTGATATTTTCTCACAACAAACTAACGGCAAATGATGATCGCTGTGCTAATTTTATAGGTTGTAACCGGGTGAATATCTCGGATAATGAATTTACAGGAAACAAAATGACTTTCTTTGATATAAGCGGACAAAACAATCTGATAAGCGATAACTTGTTCACTGTAAACAGAAGCGAAAATCAACTCAATGGCAAAGAAGCAGACTATGGCGTGATTCATGTGAAAGGCGAATATAATCATTTCACATCGAACACCATTCAGGTGTCTTGGAGTGACAATATAGAAAACCCTGTGACTGTAAATGCTGCGGAAGGTGAAAATAATCGTTTCGCAAGTTTCACGATAGAGAATACGAGCAGCAATCAGGTATTTTATATCAGCGAGTCGTCCGAAGTGATAGATTGTGGAGTGACGGAAGAAAATATAAAGGTGAAACCTTCCGAAGCGCAGGATTTGACAAATGCAGCTTACGTGATAACGTATGATACTCCCGAAGAGATAGAAGATGATGATGAAAAAGCTTCCTATGCGTGGTTCAAGAAGCAATTTGTAAATGGTAAAGTCATTACTTCCGCTACATTGACTGATGAGGACCTTTCTGCTTATGATGTTATTTGGGTACATATAGACCGTGTCGGCATTGGAGCAGGATGGGATAAATTACCTTTGTCTGCTGATGCAATTGCCGCGTTGGCTACTTATTATAAGAATGGCGGAAATCTGTTCTTAAGCAATCATGCGACTCAATTGGTTGTACCATTTGGACGTACCGAACGGCTACCAGGAATATTTGCAGATGGTGAAGGAGGAGATGGGGCAGACATTTGGACAATTAATGCCAATATCGGAATGGAGTATGATCATCGGGCTCATCCGGTTTTTGCTGGTATGGTTACTTCTTCCCAATTCCCCCATGAAACATTCCCGTTGATCGGGCCTGGACGGCGTGAAGACCATAACTGTATGTGGGACTTGAATTCTTATGGCTTCCCCGCTCTTTATCCCAATGCAGGAAATGTGGTGAAAGCGTTTGAAGAAGAAAATAAAGCTACCGTTTTGGCGACTTGGGGACACGTAACGGATTATTGTTGTGCCGGAATGGTAGAGTTTGCTCCGACAGCGGAATATCAAGGTACATGTATAGCTCTCGGTCTGGCTGCTTACGAATGGAATCAGAATAGTAATATAAACGTTTATCAAGATAATATTGTGCTCATGACGAAGAATATATTACATTATCTAAGCGCTAAGAAATAGATCGGTAACATTTTTTTTATCTTTTGAAACAAAAGTGATAGGTGTAACTATCCGTTGCACCTATCTTTGCATGGTGACAAATAGAAGACATTGAATATTAATAATTAACTCTAATACCATCTGACATGAATGTATTATTCTCGTTTAAACAAGTACAGACCTTTTTGACTATTCTGGTTATGATGATTTTCTCATTTTTGGATGCTTCGGCCGATACTTCTTCCTTATTAATAAAAGATTTGGGTGAAGGACATTGCCTGGTACAGATAAATACAAATCAACGTTATTTGCTTTTACCTGTAGAGGAGGTAATGCCTGATGTACGTGTCAGCATGATCGTTAATAATAAAGAGGTGAATGTTGCGGATGTTCGTCTGGCAGTGAACAGAGTGGACTATTTTGTTCCGCTGGATCTTTCGGCTTATGCTGGTAAAAACATACTGTTGAAATTTAAATTAGGCTCGAATGATCCTATACGGGGGAAACTTTCTGCTGTTTGTTGCAAGGAAATGAAATTGTCCGACACGTTCGATACGGGCAACCGTGAAAAGTTCCGTCCTACTTATCATTTCTCACCTCTTTATGGGTGGATGAATGATCCTAATGGAATGGTATATAAAGACGGTGAATACCACCTTTTCTATCAATACAATCCTTATGGTTCCAAATGGGGAAATATGAGTTGGGGACATGCTATCAGCCAAGATCTTGTAAACTGGAAACATCTTCCTGTAGCTATTGCTCCCGATGCATTGGGGACAATTTTCAGTGGCTCGGCAGTTGTCGATTTTGATAATACAGCTGGTTTTGGTGCAGGTGCCATTATCGCCATCTATACACAAAACAGTGACCGACAAGTACAAAGCATTGCTTACAGTACTGACAACGGACGTACTTTCACCAAATATGAGAATAATCCGGTACTGACGTCCGAAGCGCGTGACTTCCGCGACCCGAAAGTATTCTGGTATGAAAGCACCAAACGCTGGATCATGGTATTAGCAGTAGGGCAGGAGATGCAGATATTCTCTTCTCCTAATCTGAAAGATTGGACCTTTGAAAGTCGTTTCGGTGAAGGGCAAGGTGCACATGGTGGTGTTTGGGAATGTCCCGATTTGTTTGAACTTCCAGTAGAAGGTACCAATGATAAGAAATGGGTGCTGCTTTGTAATTTGAATCCCGGAGGTCCTTTCGGAGGAAGTGCTACTCAATATTTTGTAGGCTCCTTCAACGGAAAAGAGTTTGTAAACGAATCACCCTCCAAAACCAAATGGATGGACTGGGGAAAAGACCATTATGCCACCGTGACTTGGAGTGATGCTCCCGACAACCGCCGCATCGCTATCGCATGGATGAGCAACTGGCAATATGCAAACGATGTTCCTACCTCCCAATACCGTAGTCCGAACTCCGTTCCCCGCGACTTGGGCCTGTTTACCGTAGATGGTGAGACTTACCTCCAATCAGCTCCCTCTCCCGAACTGCTGGCTTTGCGCGATGCTTCCAAGAAACGTTCGTTCAAAGTAAACGGAACACGCACAATCAAAGAAATGATTCCCGGCAATGACGGTGCATACGAAATAGAACTGACGATTGAAAATCAACATGCAGACGTAATCGGCTTCCGTCTCTACAATGACAAAGGCGAAGAAGTGGATATGCAGTATGACATGAAAGAAAAGAAATTCTCGATGGATCGTCGCAAGAGCGGAGAGGTCAGCTTCAATGAGAATTTCCCGATGTTGACCTGGACAGCAATTGAACAAGGTAGAAACGAGGAACAAGACGGCAAAGAGGCATTAAAACTCCGTCTGTTTGTGGATAAATCCAGTGTTGAGGCCTTTGGAGACGGTGGACGTTTTGTGATGACCAATCAGGTATTCCCTTCGGAACCTTACAACCATATCGACTTTTACAGTAAAGGAGGAGCTTATAAGGTAGACTCATTTGTGGTTTACAAGTTGAAGCCATAAGCCCGTTCTATTCCGCTCCATGCGTTCTTTCCCTGTTTCCTTAGGGCAGAGTTCCTCTTTCCCAATGAGAGAGTACCCATAAAGTGGGGATATAGTTGCTCTAAACTTAAGCTATTGGTAGTTCTTCACGGCCGTGACGAGATCCTACCACGGCCGTGGTAGCTTCTTCCCACAGCCGTGAAGAGAAGTCACCACGGCCGTGGGAAGGTAACAATACCGTAGCTTTAGCATAACAAGAAACGGGAGATACACCAACAATATAAAGGATTGACGTGTACATTACCGTAAGGTTGTGTGCTCCCCGCCCTATGGAAACAAAATTCATCATATAAAAGATAAAACAATGGATAATAGTAAAAACTCTTCTCTTTCCAAACTGATCCCGGTGATGCTTTGCTTCTTCGCCATGGGATTTGTTGACCTGGTAGGCATTGCCTCCAATTATGTAAAGGCAGACCTTGGTCTGTCGGACTCGCAGGCGAATATCTTCCCTTCATTGGTATTCTTCTGGTTTCTGATTTTCTCCGTACCCACAGGCATGTTGATGAGCCGCATCGGTCAGAAGAAAACCGTATTGCTTAGTTTGCTTGTGACTTTTGCTTCTTTGTTATTGCCGGTTTTCGGAGACAGCTATATGCTGATGCTGATTTCTTTCTCCCTTCTGGGCATCGGAAACGCGTTGATGCAGACTTCCCTGAATCCGTTGCTTTCTAACATCGTACGTGGCGACCGTTTGGCAAGCAGCCTGACTTTCGGGCAGTTTGTGAAAGCCATTGCCTCTTTCCTTGCTCCTTATATTGCCATGTGGGGAGCGACACAAGCCATTCCGACTTTCGATTTAGGCTGGCGCATCCTGTTCCCGATTTACATGATTGTAGCCGTTATTGCTATCCTGTTGCTCAATGTCACACAGATTAAAGAGGAAAAAGAAGAAGGCAAACCGTCTACTTTCGGACAATGTCTCGCTTTGCTTGGCAAACCGTTTATCCTGCTTTCTTTTATCGGTATCATGTGTCACGTTGGAATTGATGTGGGTACAAACACCACTGCCCCCAAGATTTTGATGGAACGTCTCGGCATGGGACTCGACGATGCGGCTTTTGCAACAAGCCTTTATTTTATCTTTCGTACGGCAGGCTGCTTCCTCGGTTCTTTCATTTTACGTAAGATGTCACCGAAGTCTTTCTTCGGCATTAGTGTTGTGATGATGCTGATAGCGATGGCAGGTTTGTTTATATTCCATGACAAGACAATGATTTATGTATGCATCGGTCTGATTGGTTTCGGTAACTCCAATGTGTTCTCCGTAGTCTTCTCGCAGGCATTGCTTTACCTGCCGGGTAAGAAAAATGAAGTTTCCGGTCTGATGATTATGGGACTGTTCGGCGGCACGGTATTTCCGTTGGCTATGGGAGTAGCATCCGATGCCATGGGACAGAGTGGGGCAGTAGCCGTAATGACAGTGGGCGTGCTTTATCTCTTGTTCTATACGTTCCGTATTAAAAAATAATTTTATAACTTTGGAAACAATAAAATCCGTAGATCATGAATAATATAATCGTAGGAATGGGCGAGGCACTTTGGGATGTGTTGCCCGAAGGAAAGAAAATAGGTGGTGCTCCGGCAAACTTTGCCTATCATGTATCACAGTTTGGTTTTGATAGTCGCGTGGTGAGTGCCGTTGGCAAAGATGAGTTGGGAGACGAGATTCTGAATGTATTCAACGAAAAGAAACTGAAAACGCAGATTGAACAAGTGGATTATCCTACCGGTACGGTACAGGTGACACTGGATAACGAGGGAGTGCCTTGTTACGAAATCAAAGAAGGCGTGGCATGGGATAACATACCTTTTACGGATGAACTGAAACGTTTGGCATTGAGTACGCGTGCCGTTTGCTTCGGTTCCCTGGCTCAACGTAATGAAGTGAGCCGTGCCACTATCAACCGTTTTCTGGATACGATGCCCGACATAGACGGACAACTGAAAATCTTTGATATTAATCTCCGCCAGGACTTCTACACCAAAGAGGTGTTGCGTGAATCTTTCCGCCGTTGCAACATTCTGAAGATAAACGACGAAGAACTGGTGACCATCAGCCGTATGTTTGGCTATCCCGGCATCGACTTACAGGACAAATGCTGGATTCTGTTGGCAAAATACAACCTGAAGATGCTGATTCTGACTTGCGGAATTAATGGCAGTTATGTGTTTACTCCGGGTGTTGTCTCTTTCCAGGAGACGCCGAGAGTTCCGGTTGCCGATACGGTGGGGGCAGGTGATTCTTTTACCGCTGCTTTCTGTGCTTCCATTCTCAATGGAAAACCGGTTCCCGAAGCTCACAAACTTGCCGTTGAAGTTTCTGCTTATGTCTGCACGCAAAGCGGTGCAATGCCCGAACTTCCGCAGGTTTTGAAAGACAGACTAATGTAATTGTTTGATGGAAAGTAAGTATAGAGGTATATCTCATTCCGTGGGAATATACCTCTTGTTCTTTTTGCATGATTCGTATGATATGAGAGGTAGGGACATAAAAAAAGGAGCAACGCCTTGCTCCAACCTTTGTTAACCTTAAATCTAATACTATGAAAAACACATTGCAAAGATACGGACTTCTGCTAAATCTGCAAATAATCCAAATAAAAAGAGATGTTTTATAACATTTATTGAGTGTTTGTCTTACGCTTTATACTTTTGTTAATAGTTTCCGGTTGAATATTGGGAACTGTTTTGCATTTCTTTGGAGGGTAATGATGAGAATAATTGGGTGATAGATAGCATACTCACAGTTTTATTTCTTATTTTTGTTCTCAATCGTCCATTTGGGTCATAGAAAGAAATACGAAAAAAATGAGAATGATTAGAATGATGGGATATACAAAGTGGATAGCAGTCTTGCTCTGTCTTCTTGGCATGACGGCTTGTCGGCAGGATGCACCGCGTTTCCGTATCGGGGTGGCGCAATGTAGTGATGACTCCTGGCGGCATAAGATGAATGATGAAATTCTTCGCGAAGCAATGTTCTACGATGGGGTATCGGTTGAAATCCGGTCGGCTGCGGATGATAATCGCAAACAGGCGGAAGACGTTCATTATTTTATAGATGAAGGGGTTGACTTATTGATTATTTCTGCCAACGAAGCGGCCCCCATGACTCCGATTGTAGAGGAAGCCTATCAAAAGGGAATACCTGTCATCCTGGTAGACCGGAAGATTCTTTCTGATAAATATACTGCCTATATCGGTGCCGACAATTATGAAATAGGACGTGCGGTAGGTAATTATATTGCGTCAAGCCTGAAAGGAAAAGGGAATGTGGTGGAACTTACCGGACTGGGTGGCTCAACTCCTGCCATGGAACGCCATCAAGGATTTATGGCTGCTATCAGTAACTTTCCGGATATCAAACTGATTGATAAAGCGGATGCTGCGTGGGAGCGTGAACCGGCGGAAGTGGAAATGGATAGTATGCTCCGTCGGCATCCGAAGATAGACGCCGTGTATGCGCATAATGACCGTATCGCTCCGGGAGCTTATCAGGCTGCAAAGAAAGTGGGACGGGAGAAGGAAATGATTTTTGTCGGTATCGATGCTCTCCCCGGCAAAGGCAACGGATTGGAAATGGTACTCGACAGTGTGTTGAATGCTACTTTTATTTATCCGACCAATGGCGACAAAGTGATGCAACTGGCAATGAATATCCTTGAGAAAAAGCCTTATCCCCGGGAAACGGTCATGAACACTGCGGTGGTCGACTGTACGAATGCGCATGTCATGCAACTTCAGACAACTCACATCTCGGAACTGGATCAGAAGATTGAAACATTGAACGGACGTATCGGCGGATATCTGTCTCGTGTTGCTACACAGCAGGTGGTGATGTATGGCGGTTTGGTCATTCTTCTATTGGTGGCAGGCTTATTATTGGTAGTCTATAAATCTCTCCGTGCTAAAAATCGTCTGAATAAGGAACTTTCCGAGCAGAAGAAACAGTTGGAAGAGCAGCGGGACAAGTTAGAGGAACAACGCGACCAATTAGAAGAACAGCGGGACAAACTGGAAGAGCAACGGGATCAGCTCATCCAGCTTTCTCATCAACTGGAAGAGGCAACGCATGCCAAACTGGTTTTTTTCACAAATATATCTCACGATTTCCGTACTCCGCTGACATTGGTTGCCGATCCGGTAGAACATTTATTGGCCGATCATACACTAAGTGGAGATCAGCATCGAATGTTGATGCTGATTCAACGAAACGTGAATATCCTTTTGCGTCTTGTTAATCAGATTCTGGATTTCCGTAAATACGAGAACGGTAAGATGGAATATACACCTGTTCAGGTAGATGTTCTTTCCTCTTTTGAGGGCTGGAACGAATCATTCCTTGCAGCGGCCCGGAAGAAACACATTCATTTCTCTTTTGATAATATGCCGGATACGGATTACCATACATTGGCGGATATGGAAAAGTTGGAACGTATTTATTTTAATCTGCTTTCCAACGCGTTCAAGTTCACACCGGAAAATGGAAAGATAACGGTTCGTTTATCTTCCTTAACGAAAGAGGATACTCGCTGGATTCGTTTTACTATAGCCAATACCGGTTCAATGATTTCCGCCGAACATATCCGGAGCATTTTCGATCGTTTTTATAAAATAGACATGCACCATGCCGGTTCGGGAATCGGACTTGCATTGGTCAAAGCTTTCGTTGAATTGCATAAAGGTACAATTTCTGTGGAAAGTGATGAAAAGCAGGGCACTGTTTTTACCGTTGATTTACCGGTACAGACTTGTGAGACTATTCTGGCCGAAGATTCTCTAAAGTCATCAATCTCTGCAGTTCCTTTAAATCTTGCTTCTCCCGGTTCTCCCGCCTCTTCCGACCTGAATGGAACTTTTGCTGTCGAAGAAGAGGAACTGGAAAAAGGCTATGATTCTTCCAAGCCTTCCGTTTTGGTAATTGATGATAATGCAGATATCCGTTCGTATGTACGCGGATTACTCCATACCGATTATACTGTAATTGAAGCAGCAGACGGTTCGGAGGGCATCCGTAAAGCAATGAAATATGTCCCGGACTTGATAATCTCTGATGTGATGATGCCTGGTATTGATGGAATAGAGTGTTGTCGTCGGCTGAAAAGCGAACTGCAAACCTGCCATATCCCTGTCATCTTATTGACAGCCTGTTCTTTGGATGAACAACGGATTCAGGGATATGACGGAGGTGCGGATTCTTATATCTCCAAGCCCTTCAGTTCGCAATTGCTGTTGGCACGCGTTCGTAATCTGATAGATTCACATCGCCGCCTGAAACAGTTCTTTGGTGACGGACAAACGTTGGCGAAAGAGGATGTTTGCGATATGGATAAAGACTTTGTGGAAAAATTCAAGGCTTTGATTGAAGCAAAGATGGGAGACTCAAATTTGAATGTAGAAGATTTGGGTAAGGATATGGGATTAAGTCGTGTGCAGCTCTATCGCAAAATAAAATCCCTGACTAATTATTCTCCGAATGAATTGCTTCGCATCGCTCGTTTAAAGAAAGCTGCTTCCTTGCTTGCTTCGTCGGATATGACAGTGGCGGAGATTGGTTATGAAGTCGGTTTTAGTTCTCCTTCTTATTTTACCAAATGCTATAAAGAGCAGTTTGGCGAAAGTCCGACAGATTTGCTGAAAAGGAAAGGATAGAATCAAAACTATTCACGTCAGAATACAATAAATCCCGGTAACTTGAATTTTCAATGTTTACCGGGATTTATTGATATGTGTTAGTTATGAATCAATAAACTTTTATCTGCGTTTCCTTGGTTATACCAGTTTTGTTCGTTTTTGCCACTACTTTGCGCCCATTTTGCGAATCCTTTATAGGCTTCCAAGAAATTAGCTTTTTCAATAGCATGCGCTGCGTTGCCTGGTACTCTTAATCCCCAAATCAGGCGTCCTGCACTAAAATAATAATTATCATCTTCTTCGTCCCCGTTTGTATATACCGGTAGCAGATTTTTATCATTGAATGGATATTGGTAAGTGATCGGTTCAATACCATTCATATGGATTTCTGTTCCGCTATCATTACGTTTTAAATACAAGTCGAATTCATCGCCTTCTAATATTTCCTTTACTTCTTTTCTCTTCTTTAGGGTGATCAGAATATTGATCTCCGGTAAATCACTTGTTGCTACCAAAGCATTCTTTTCTGTATTATAATATTGGCTGCCTGCAGGTTTAGCCAGATTCTTAATTAAAGGGCTGTAATCAATGATAAGATGTTTATTGGGGACAAGATCTACTCCGTCGATCGCAGGAATCACGTTTTTAGTTTCATAAACTTCTATACTTTCCACTTCGTCAGAATCTATTTCTTTCAGTCTTAAATAAGGAGAATAAGGGAATATTCCTCCGATAGCTTTTAGACGTAATCCTATTTGTATATACTGCGCAGTGTATTTTTTGTCAACCTTTTTAATACCTTGGAACTGCACCTTATAATTGACTACAAAATCATTAAAGTCATAATCTCCTAATGATGGGAATTGGTCTTCAAACATGATTGTTCCCCAACCATCTTTGGGATGAGAGATGACTCCTTTTGACAATTGGATGTCATCTTCTATATCATGCCCACGAGTGATTGACCGGGTGGTGTTAGATTTGGATTTGGCATCATTAGCAATGTTCAGTGAGAAACTTCTATCTGCATTTACAGGTATGGCTACTTTTTTGATTTCATTGGTGCTGGTTTTGTACTGGGCATACAATGTATTTACGTAGGTTGGGATGCTCAAAGGGAGACTTGAAATTTCTGTATCTACAGGAATGTCGGCTATTTTCTCTTCTTTACTACATGCTTCATCCAAAAAGAAGGAAACCATAGTGGGGGTAGTAGCAGCTACTGTTCCTGCGGCTACTTGAGTTAATTTCCATTGAAAGCCTGCGGGTATATTCAGGTCTTTTACTTGAATTTCTTTTTCGGGTTGTTTACTTTCATCATAAAGGTTCTTCTCACAGGAGCTGAAAGCGAATACTCCAAATAAACAAGAAGCGAATAGAATTGTCTTCTTTTTCATAACAGCAGTGCTTGTTTTGTTAATAATAGGGTTGCTTTTAATGG
>ERZ773177.827-NODE-827-length-16934-cov-3.26826_pt1 | contig 16934 bp, 22 predicted proteins | sample MGYA00580534_ERZ773177 | MGnify/ENA primary metagenome ERZ773177 (study PRJEB29015, sample SAMEA2737872) | human gut metagenome | biome: human gut; feature: human-associated habitat; material: faeces | place: China | collected 2012 ...
TTTTGTAGCACGCAGAATCAATGCAGATGCCGCCGCTTGGATTAAATCAGCTCCGATCGCTGCCCAACTTTCTGAGCTAACAGCCATTAAGACCGGATCCCTGACGATTTCGGTCAACGGCACAGAAAAAGAAGTTGTGAACCTGGATTTCTCCACGGCAAAGTCTTTCAGTGACGTTGCAACCGAGCTGGCTTCTGCAGTTGGAGCGGTTTCCGGTGCCTTTAACTCTGATCAAAATGCCATCATCCTGACCACCACTGAAACAGGCGATACCGCTTCAATTACCTTCGCGACAAAGGCGACTACAGGAACAGACGTATCCGCACTACTCGGCTTGACTGAGGATTCCGGCGCCGTTCTATCTCAGGGTTCTGATGCTCTGACTCCGGCTCAGAATATGAACCTTGTTACCTCTGTTTCTCGCAACTGGGTCGGATTCACAACCTTGTATCCGACAGAGGTGGCTGAGGCTTCCGCTTTAGCGGCTTGGGCAGACATTGATGATGACTACGTGTACTTTGATTGGTCCACAGACACAAAGATGCTGGATCAATCTACCCAGTCCACAACGAAAGCCGCCCAATTAGCTGAAAGTAATTACAACTGTTTGGCGATGGTTTACGGTACCGCCCAGGATGCCGCGGCCTTCCTTGCAGTTGGCGCTTCTATTGATTGGTCCGCTATCCAAGGTATTAAGACATGGTTTGCGAAGTCGGCTTCCGGAATTAAGGCTTCTGTTCTCAGTGACGAAGTGGCTGAAGCATTGGATGATCTCAAGGTCAACTATGTCGGCGCATTTGCAACACGCAATGCAGAGTTTGATTTCATCAACCGTGGTTGCATGCTCTCCGGAATTTATCAGTGGATCGATGCCCTCTACGGCATGATTTGGTTCAAGGCTCGCATCCAGCGTCAGATTATGGACGGGTTCGCCGCCATCAATCGCGCTCCTTACAACGCCATCGGTTTTGCTTATGTCGAGGCATGGTTGCTCGATCCCATCAATGATGCCAAGCGTAATGGCGTGATTGATACAGGCCTAGCACTGTCCAACTCTCAAATTCAGCAATTGCTGACGGAAACCAACAACTCAACGATCAAACAGGATCTCTACTCCAAAGGTTATTGGTACCTCATTGAATCTCCGTCGGCAAATGTGAGAACCCAGCGAGGAAGCCCCCGTTTGGGACTTTGGTACACCTATGCCGGCAGCATCCAACGCATTGAGATGCCTTTGACAGCCGTCATGTAATCAAAATTTCACAATCGCAAAGACCCGTCGTAATGGCGGGTTTTCTTTTAGGAATGAATAAAAATGCCTAAACCCATCTTTGACATCACATCAGCCAATGCGTCAGCAGTGATGACGATTGAAGAGCTTTACCCGAATGGTTTGAAGCTGGAAAGGTTTTCCACCGACGCCGCTGTTGCCGCAGATTCTCAACAGGTTGCCGAGACTCGTATGGGTGTTGACGGCTTCATGGCAGCGGGCGTTACTCCGAATATTTATCCCGTAACGATCACGCTTGAGGCCAACTCTCCGACTGCAACTGCATTCACTACGCTCTACGAAGCAATGAGCGCCAACAAACAGCTCTATGTTTGTAACCTGACAATCAAGATCCCGTCTATCGGCAAGACCTACCAGTTCTCAAATGGTGTGCTGCAGACAGCAAATCCGATGCCGGCACTGAATAAAGTTCTGGCGCCGACAACTTGGGTATTCCACTTCGAATCCATGGAGCGCATCTAAATGAAGGAACCGAAAGTTATCAAATTGGAAGACGGCGGTAATCAGCTGACCTTCAAGATTTATCCCTTTCCTGCAACTAAAGCTGAAGATCTGATGATCCGAATTGCTTTGATGACGGGCAAAAACCTCGATATTGAGAGCGAAATGGGATACAGAGATGTGATCAAAGCGCTTGTAAGTGTTCCTCATGCAGAAGCCAAGGCCCTTTTAGATGAACTGCTTTCCGAAGTCTACAAGGTGGATGGTAAGAGCGAGATCAAATTCTCCTTCGATGACGCAGATGGTTATATCTCCAGCCCGCTAACCATTCTCAAACTCAGAATTGAGAGTTTCAAGGCGAACTTCGGTTTTTTTCCCGACTTGATACGCCAGTTCTCCCCCGCCGTGCAGAATTCTTAGCCGATTGTGCCAAGGTTAGAGGCGTAGCAGTCACAACTCAGCTATCGCCTCTGATCTCTCGTCTAATCAACGGCGGCATGGCGTCCTTGGTCGAGCTTCAGACACAACTAACGCTGGAAGATGCCTACGCATTAGACGAGGCACTTTTGATTAAGAACTACAACTCGTGGGTGGCGCAAAAGAGCGCTTAAGAACATGGCTCAAAAGACCGACTCTTTAGTAATTGATGTATCCGTCAACTCGAATGACGTAGTTAAATTCTTCGAGCTAATGTCTGAGAAGCTGAATCAGTTGCTCGGATTTGCTCAGGAGGCCGGCGCAAAGCTTGACGCTCTGGGAGAAGGCGCTGACGGCATCAAAGATGTTTCAGGGTCGTTAAATGACGCGGCTCAAAACGCCAAGAAAACCTCTAAAGATTTAGAGAACGTCGGAACTAGCGGCAAGAAAGCAGGAAAGGATGTTTCAAAGGCCTCAAAGGATGCCTCGAAATCTCTTTCTCAGCTTGATTCGATGGCGAAACAAGTCTTTTCCGCCATTAAGAGTTACGCCGCTCCGCTGGTCGCTATGTTTGGTGCCCAATTCATGTTTGGCAACTACATAAATGAAGGTGCTAAGCTCGACGACATCTCTAAAAAAGTTCGGATGAATGTGTCCGAGATTGATGCATGGCGAAAAGCGAATGTAGCCGCGGGAGGAAGCGCCGAGGCATTCACTCAGGCCATGCAAGCATTTACTGAGCGCACCGGAGCAAGCGGAGAAGTTTTCCTTCGTATGGGGAAACAGCTCAACGGCATGACCGGTGCCCAAGCAAACTACGCTCTGAAATACCTCGGATTGACCCGTGAAAGCGCGGCCGTTTTTCTGCAAAACAACAAGCAGATGGGGGAGCTGGTTGAGACATACCGGAAACTCGCCTTAACGCCTAAAGATGCAGAGAATGCCAGACGCTTCAAAATTTCGTGGCAAGTAACTGGGATGGCGATTCAAAGTATCGGAAACGGAATTGCAAAATTTTTCCTTCCGTACATTGAAAAGGCCGTCACGGCGTTTGGCGAGGCATCGGCTTTTATTGGTGAGCACAGTCAATTTATTCAATTAGCTCTCAAAGGCATTTCGATAGCCGCGGTCTTAGCATTTGGACCAAAATCAGCCTTGATGATGTTCGGAAAGCTTTTGGGTGCGTTGACAAGTCCGATTGGTCTTCTTATTGCCGGAGTTCTCCTGCTTGCCGGAGCTATCGATGACTTAATTGTCTTCACCAAGGGCGGACCGAGCGTATTTGAAGATTTCCTGAAATCTGTAGGTTATACAGACGATCAGATCAAAGGAATCCGCAAGTCGTTTCAGGATGCCTGGCAGTCGATCTCTGACCTTTTAGACAAACTTTCGCCGCTCAAAGACATGTTTCTGCAGGCCTTCGGGAACGTGGTTGTGGCGGCGATCACGGCTGTCGTAGGGTTTATCGGAGACTTAGCGAAAGACATTGCGAGCCTTATAAATGCCATGCCAAAAATGAAGGATAACTTCATTAAAGCATGGGAGGACATTGAATCCGGGTGTAAAAGAATTTTCAAATGGTTGGAAGACAAAATGAAGTTTTTCACCGATTGGGAATTACCGGACTGGGCTTCAAAATCTATTGACACAGTGGGCGGATGGTTTGGATTTGGTGACGATAAGAAAGCACCGATTAAAGCACCTCCGGGAGCTCAGGCCGGCGCTGCTGCGTCGATTGTTCCTAGGGCTTCTTCTTCGGTTATTAACGCGCCGATGAAAACGGATGTCTGCATTACCATCCAGGGCAACGCCGATCCTAAGGCCGTTCATGATGCCGCCTATCGTGCGGTAATGGAGGGTCAGGGAGATTATGAGGATATGCTGCAGAATGCGGCCAGTGGATATCGTCAAGGTGGTGGTTAAATGGCAAGTATCAATTCTGTGATGTCGATAGGATGGGCGGTAGTAGGCAATAACCTTCTGCCGTTCGTTCCGTACACCTCTATTGGAGCAGTTGATGCAGATAAATCTTCAAGGGTTCCGACAGAGCCCATTGAAAACGGCCAGCTGGCAGCATTCAACATTGTGCGAGAACCCGAGCGGGTGAACGTAGAGTTCTTATTTAACGGTAATTACGCTATTCAGGTTTTGGCCCTTGCCATGCTTGATAGGAGATTAAACAGCACAGACACCTGCACGATATTTAGCCCTGCAAAAATTTGGCGAAACATGGCGCTCGATCACTATGATTTTTCCCGAACTCAAACGACGGGCGCCTCAATGCTCAACGTCCACGCCTCGTTCGTTGAAATTGTCTCTGTAAACCTAAGCCGGCAAAAAACCTCGTACTCGCCCAAGCGTGCAACCTCGGCCAATAAGGTGAATACCGGGCAAGCCCAAGTGAAACCAGGGTTCTTAAAGAGTATTACCAACTTATTTAACAAATGAACCAAATCGTTATAAGTGCTCTTCCGTTCCAAGAGTTCTCATGTGTTCTTGACGGTCAAAACTGCGTTATCCGGTTACGACAAGTTGCCGAATACCTCTTTTGTGACCTGATGGTTGAGGGTGTCCAGATATTCGCTGGGCGCCGATGCTGTGTAGGCACCGACATCAATTGTTATCCGACGCCTCTATTTTCGGGGCGTTTGTTTTTTGTCGATACCTTAGGGAACTCGGACCCTCAATACGAGGGGCTCAATTCTCGATGGATATTGATTTACGAGGAGGCAGGAAATGCCGTCACTACTGCCGGAAATTGATAAAAACACAACGTACACGCAAAAAGAGGTAGCTGTAACTATCACGCTGGACGGTCAAGAGGCGGTCACGTTTCAAGGGTTTGCGGTTAAGTGTACGGTTGAAAAGTCCGGATGTCCTGCATTTCCTAAGGCTCAGATAGAACTTAAAGGGTTGTCTTTAACCACGATGGAGCGGTTGACACATTTAGGTTTTAAGTCATTTTCGTTGAAGCGAAACAAAATCAATGTTTCTGCCGGAGAGAAGGGAAAAACTCTGTCGGTTATCTTCAAGGGCGAAATAATTAACGCCTGGGCGGATTTCAATGCCGCTCCTTCTCCGACTTTTAAGATCGAAGCTAATTGCGGACTATTTCCCGCACTGATTCCTCAGCCGCCAATTTCTGTTAACGGAAATCAAACGGTCGCAGGCTTAATTGACCAGATCTCAAAAGAGATCGGCTACACACTTGAGAATAACGACATCACAGCTTCAATCAAGGACTGCATCATTGAAGGCGATCCGGTTACGAAAATGAGACGAATTGCCGGAGCAGTGGGGGCCAATCTGATTTTTGACGATGACAAGGTGGTGCTCGTTGAAAAACACGGAATCCGGAAGACTCAGGGATCTATTCCCTTGATTAACGCAATGAATGGGATGATCGGGTATCCGACATTTTCCAATAACGGAATCAACGTCACAACGTTCTTTAGGCCGGATCTGCGGATCGGAGCAAATTTCAAATTAGAGACGATAGTCCCAAGAGCATCCGGAACTTGGAAGATCACGGGGCTTCGACATGAGCTCAGTGCAAACGATCCTGGTGCTCAGGCGTGGAAAACGAGCATTACAGCAATCTATCCGAGGTGGTGAGGCCGATGAGTAATCAAGAATTCAGTGCAAACTATGATGATTTTGCAGGCTCTAATCCCATAAATGCCCTAGAGTTTTTCGTAAAGTCGATCCTTTCTAAGACGGTTTATACGGCATTTCCAGTCACGGTAACGGCAGTCAAGAGGACAGGCACAGAAGCCGGCGCCGGTTACGTTACGGCCAAGCCCTTGCTACAGCCTATGAATGTACAGGCTCAAGGGATTGAAGTAACGACGATTCCTAAATTGCCGTACTTTCGACTGCAGCATGGTACTGCCGCTATCGTCTGTGATCCAAAAGTAGGCGATGTTGGCTTGGCTGTTGTTGCAAAACACGATATTTCAAATGTGAACGGAGACAACACGTCCAAGGTTCCGGCGACATTTAGAGAGTTCGATCCCTCTGATTCTTTCTACATTGGTGGATTCTGGGGCAAGGCTCCGGAAGTCTTTATTCATTTGGAAGATGAAGGGACTATCCAGATTAAAGCTCCGACAAAGATCACGATGGAGGCTCCAGAGTGTGAGGTTAATGCGAGCACTAGTTTTACAGTCAACTCTGCTCAGATCAACTTAAATGGTCCGATTTCCGGCGGTGGCTCTGGAGGGGCTGACGCAACATTCAGTGGCGATGTTAAAGCGAAGGGTATCAGCTTGACTGAACACGTTCATTCCGGCGTGGAAAGCGGGAATTCAAGCACAGGCGCCCCGCAGTAAACGAGGATTCCGACATGAGAATCGATTGGCAAGTCATAAAGTCTCTATTGAGCAAATTTGAAGATGAATCAATAACCGAGTACCTAAAAACAGTTGGTCAACTTCCTGATTCAATTCAACTGGAAGATTTCGAAAAGCGTGAAGAGCTTAAAAATGAAGCGAGAAATCAAGAAAAGATTATTTTTGGTCATCTTCTGTTGTGTCTTGACGGCGATTTCGTTGAGGGTATTTCCATCAAAACTGATGGATGCTTTAACTACACCTACGGTATGTTTTCACCTCGTTTGACCTTAAAAGGTCATGAATTGCTTGAAAAATTGAGGAATCAGACTGTTTGGGCACGACTAAAAAAAGGCGCCGTCTCCTTAGGAGCTCCCATCACCGTCGAAACTATTTCGGCTATTGCAACCCGGGTGATTAACGAGGTGTAGCCATGCCGCATACAGCAAAAACAGCTCTTCTGAATCCTCAGTCATGGGATCTTCAGCTGACGAAAGAAGGGAACATCCTTTTAACGTCCGGAGCTTTAGCTATAGCTCAGAACTTGGCCAACGAGATTCGTTTGTGGACCAACGACGCTTATTTCCAGCAGGCTAACGGCATCGCATGGAAGGAAGCCCAGCTCGCGAAAAAGCTGGACTCCTCCGTCCTTGCTCAATTGATTCATGAGGCTGGGAATAGAGTCGATGGCGTGAAATCTGTTGATTCTGTGGACATTACCGAGTTCAATGAGGAAACGAGGACACTCCAGGGAGAGATCACGATAACGACAGAGCAGGACGAAACAGTTTCTTTTGTGTTCTAAAAAATTATGGCTCAAATCATTTTTAATCCTTTGGTCGGCGTTGAACTGCCCAGCACGCAAGAGATTCGTTCTGATCTCGGTTCACGTATTCAGCAGGCGTTTCAAACATCGCCCACAGATCCGCTTTTGAACATCGAGCCCAGTTCCCCGATGGGGCAGGTCCTTGATCTGATCGTGGCCGAAATCGAGGCCAAAAACTCTGAGATTCTTTTTCTGTCGAACATGGTTAATCCGGATCTCGCAACAGGAAAATTCTTAGATGCGCTGGCGGCGCTTTACGGTTTAGACCGCAAAATCTCCGAGCCCACGGTAGTCAACTGCGTTCTGACCGGCCTGAAGGGGACGGTTATTCCCTATGGTGCGATCGCTCAAGATTCTCTCGGCAACCAGTACAGACATTCGGCGGCAGCAGGCGCACGAATCGGAGACACAGGAAGTGTCACTACTACATTTACTGCAATCGAACACGGACCGTTAGAAGTAGCGGCGGGAGCAGTGAACAGAATCGTCACAACGATTGCCGGATGGGACACTATTAACAATCCTTCCGCCGGTGTTGTTGGACGCTATGAGGAAACAGACGCAGAACTTAGAAATCGCATGGTCGAAAGTTATGCTGTCAACGCCACCGGGTATGTCGAAGCGATTGAGGCAAACCTAGCGGCTCTTGAGGGCGTTCTCGATGTCAGAGTTTTGGAGAATCCGACGAATGCGGTTATCACGCAGTTCGGCGTAAGCATCAATCCTCATTCCATCCTGGTTGCCATCGTTGGAGGAGAGGATGAGCAGATCGCTCAAACGATCTATCAGCGAAAGGACGCAGGATGCGGGACTACCGGAACCTATCAGGTTTCCTTCACAGACTCTAGGTTCTACAACGCAACTTACGTCTACAACATTGTCAGACCGCAGAACCAAGCTCTTAAGGTCAAGATCGAATTCTTTGCTACTTCAATGAATCCGACCAAGAAGAACAACGTCATCCAAGCTGTAATAAATGATGTTCTAGGACAGGGTGCGAATGACCGCGTTTCTTTGGCCTCGACTGTCTACGCTTCTCGGTTCTATGCCGCAATCCAATCCGCGACAGAAGTTCCGGTTGCATCCATTCAAGTTGCTTTAGGTTCTGGAGCTTTCGGATCCAGTGTTCAAATTCCTGCAAATGTGGAGCCCACGATTCAAGAATCGGATGTGTCTCTGGTGTTTCAAACAGGAGGCTAACGATGGCTGATTCTGCAACATGGCGGAACATTCAGAGTGTTGAAGACTTTCGTAAACTCTCAAATGTCCGATCGCTTATTTCTATTGCGCTCCAGTCGCAGTATTCGCACTCCGAGCGATACCGACAATTAGGGTTACTTTTTAATGCGGAATTAGACGCGTCCCCTCAACTGGACGCGTTTTTTAATTTCATATTAAACCCTGATACGGCTTCTGGTGTTTGGCTGGATTGGTGGGGAAAGCGCGTAGGCGTGAACCGGAACCTCGTTGTCGACGGTCAGGACACTCGGCTGGATGATGAGTTTTTCCGTTTCCTGATTTTTTATCGCGCTGTTGTAAATGTTTCGAACTCTACAGCTGAAACCATCAACTCCCTGTTGACTCGGCTGATCGGCCTTCCGGCATTCGTAAACGACTACCAGGACATGACCATCAACATCCGAATTGTGGGTGAGCCGAACTCAGTTCAAATCGCGATTCTTAAAAACTACGGACTGTTGAATAGGCCTGCGGGTGTTCTAGCCAATGTCGAAGCCGTTGTTCCAAACACATTGGTCTTTGGTTTCTACGGATCAAAACTTCTTCCCTTCAATCAGGGCGTATTCAATCCTTCAAAGGTTATTGATATATGAGCAACTATCCTAAATTTCAAATTCCCGGAGTTGTGGCCGCTAACGGGGAATACACAATTCCTCCCTTGACTCCGACTGAAGCTGGAACCGGGCGCTTGTCTGTCCAGGAGGGCTGGGGACAGGTCAATGCTGTGCCGATCGAACAGGGCGGTATTCCGCCGCACAAAGCAGACTTCAACGGTGTCTTGTTCCTGTTGTCTCAATTTGCAGTGTGGTTCCAGCAGGGTGGAATCATGAATTACTCAGCCCTATTGGATTACGAGGTTGGCAATGAGGTCATGCAGAACGGAACAAAGTACAGGTGTCTGCAGCCAAACGGTCCTCATTCAACGGCGGTAGCTCCCGGAACGAACAGAGCAGTTTGGAAAAATATTGACATCACTGTGCCGGCCGGCGCCGTTGTTCCTTTTTACAACGTAACTCTTGGAGGGTCAGCTAACAGGAATCCTATCTTTTGGGGATCTACACAAGCTGATGTTGGTTGGGTTTTATGTGACGGAGGCTCGGACGGTAGTGGAGGAACGGTACCAAACTTAGTAGGAAAGTTTGTTAAGGGATCCCTTCCTAAGGATGCGGGCGCTACAGGAGGATCTGCAACGATTGAAATTCCGAGTCTGACTGTAAATGGAACCATTGGCGGAACGGCACTTACTGTCGCACAGTTACCCGCTCATTCTCACGGAGCAAGCACAGGAGGTGCGGGTGATCATACTCACTCTAAAGGAAGTATGAACATAACTGGCACCTTTGGCGGATGGGATTGCCAAGGTGGTCTCGATGGTGGAGGTGCCTTTTACGTGGAAAGTTATGGTAACTGGAAGGACGCTGGAGGTTCTTTCAAAGATGATGTTCTTCGCCGAGTTGGTTTTAATGCCGCAAATGCTTGGACGGGAACTACCTCAACGAATGGGAACCATATTCACACTGTATCGGTGGGAAATACGGGAAGCGGACAAACGCACACTCATCCACTAAATGCAAATGTAAGCATCTCTGGCGTTACCAATGAGCCGCCTTTTTACACACTGGCCTATTTTCTGCGATTGCCGGAGTAATTGAACATGGCAAAAACGAAATTTCAATTTCATTACACGCCCACAGGAACTGGCGTGATTAGCGGTCCAGAGGTTCTGAAGCAGACGGAAGATGCAATCAACAATGTCGGAGCTTATGCTGATCAAGCTTCCGATAATTCTTCGGAGGCCCTTTCGATTGCAAAGGAAGCTCGTCAAACGGCTCAAACCGCCAATTCAACATCTTCTAACGCCTTAGCTCAGGCCAACGCTGCTAACGAAAAAGTTGAGACGCTGAAACAAACGGTCGATGACTGGGATGCTGACATCCAAACATCGATCGCGCAGTCGAAGTCGGCGATTGATGCATCTACGATTGCAGTAAATACCTCGAATTCAGCTCAAGCGTCAGCAGCGGCCGCACAAACGGCGGCTCAAAGTTCTGCCGCCAGCGCTCAAACGGCGGAAAACAACGCGGCTCAAGCAGTCCAAACAGCTCAGACTGCCCAACAAGCCGCAGAGACAGCTCAAGGCAACGCAGAAACGGCACAGACGGCTGCACAAACAGCTCAAACAGCAGCACAAACGGCAGAGTCCAAGGCTGTGGAGGCGGCTTCCAATGCCTATGCAGTTCGAGTAATTGATCAGGTTTTAACGGCTTCCGGAACTATCCAGATTGCTGATTTAAAACCTCAAGGAAATATAAAAGCTGGAGACACGGTAGTTGGCACAGATGGCCGAATGTTTCGGATAACTTCCGTAAACGCCACAGCAGGTACCGCGCTTTTATCGGCAGACTACACAGACTTAACGCCTTCTGTTTCTTACGAAGCTCCTCAAACCTTGTCAGCTACTCAACAAAATACGGCGAGAAGCAATATCGGTTTCAGTGCAGGAGTCGACAGTTGGGCTGACGATAGTTTTAACGATAGGACTGATGATTACTTATGCCCGATTCTTGAAGAATTGATCCTCGAGAACGGTGGCACTCAGCAAGAAATCGATGACATAAAGAATGCCCAGACAGGACAAGACACTGGAACAGAGAATCCTTAATTAAGGAAAAAGTATGAAGACACTTGAAGAAGTCAAGCAAGAGATGCTTTCAAGGGCAATGAATAGACCTTTGTCTAAATATTCACTAAAAGACTCTGATGGGAGGATTGCAGTTTCGTCCAATTCTCCCGGACAACATGCATTCATCGATGCTAAGGATGAAGCTTTTGCTCAAAGCCATTACACCTTGTCAGAAAAATTTAAACGAGAAGACGGGACCATTATCAAATATTGGAAATTAGAACCCAGTCCTAAGGGATATTTCCAGAGTGCCGATGGGGACTATTATCTTTCAACTGAGCTTCCGGAACTGGATGATGACTTCGTGAAACAGCAGTATGAGCAGGAGGTCAGAGGGGAGCGCAATGCTCGAATCTCAGACACTGATCGATACGTTCAGCTCCCGGATATAACAGTTCAATCTGCCGCAAGAACTAAGCGATCTCAATTGACAGAAGAGGACAGAAAAGCATTGTTAGATTACCGGCAAGAACTCAAGGATCTTCCAGAGAAACAAGGATTCCCATTTGTCGATTACCCGGAATTTCCCACAGCTTTGGCTTATGAATTAGAGCAGGCAGTCAGCGATCGTAGTTCCATCAAACAGAGAGGTTTCTTTCATGCTTAAAGAATTGGCAAGTTTGTTGTGTAGTTTGTTTGTGCCCCGCAGAGCTGTAAGTCTTAGCGGGGGGGGGTAAAATAATCTATGGAGAAAATCTTTCCACTGTTGGTCTAACTGATTTTTCTGAATCTGTAACAGCAACCTCTCTACCTTACGTTGTTCCATTTGATGGGTATGCAGTAATTTCGTGGCAGGCAGTTTGGTCAGGTTCTCCCACCTTTGCTTGGTTCCCAATCCTATTTAATAGCCACAACGTACATACGACAGTCGAAACAGAAGGGCTGTCTTATGTGTTTTCTTTTCCGGTAAAGAAGGGAGTAACGATATCTGCAGGCGATATTAAAAACGCAAAGATAATCCAGGTAACGGTTTACAAAATTAAGTAATAGCTCGGGCTCCTTGTCCGGGCGAAGAGTCAAAATGCTAAAACAACTTATTCAAAAGCTACTCGATAGCCGAACGACCCCAGAGGAGGCGGGGCATTCTGCTATGCCTAGCACAACAAAAACGATATTTCTCAGCAAAGACGAAACTGTCGGTTCTTGGGGAATACTCAATGCGGGGATAGCTCCTGACGATGGATATTTATTCGTCAATGCTAGTGCTGAGGACAATACGAATAGCGAAGTCAGAGCGCAACTTGGCAATATTTTTCATGTGTCTGCACAAGCACCTGCACCCAAAGGTTTAGGGGTCGCAATCCCCGTGAGCAAAGGAGCCACATATTCGGTAGAAGGAGCCTTCGTTTCACACATCACAGTAGGATTTGTCAAGGTAATCGGGGGGGGTATAAACGCCTTGTTCGGAGGTCTCTATTATGCTTAAGGACCTCATGCAACTATTTGCAGAAACTTTTCTCAAGAGCAAAAGATCTTGGGTTGCAGAACAGTGTGCTCCGATTGTCCGCAATGGCACTAACATTCCTTGCACGAGTACCACCGACTTCTTTAGCTATGTTGCGCCATGCAACGGCTGGGCAACCTCTCGAAGCAATTCAAGCACAGTCTCAGCTCTTGAAATTCAAGTCGAGAATGGACAGATGGCGCTTGCCTCCGTCCTCAACGGAAACACCGCAGGGTGTGGTCTTTGCTGTTACGTCAAAAAAGGAACCACTGTTAAATTCTTATGCCGAGGTGGAAAGACTTCGGATTATTCTATTTGGTTCTACAAAGCAAGTTCAGACGCTTAATTCTTTGGCAGGAGGCGCGTTATGCTAAAAAATCTAATGCGGCTCCTTTTGTCCAAGTTTTACAGCAAAAAAGAATCTGAGGCGGTGGGACATCAGGCTATGCCGTCCGTATCCGTTATAACTCTATCTCCAACAACGAGTAGTGTTACTGGGTGGGCTCCTGTTTACGAAGGGATTGCGCCTACAGATGGTTATGCTGCTATAAGATTCACAGCAGATTCCGATAATTGCATCGCCGCAGCACAGACGACCAACGTAAACACATTCTCAACTCCACAAGTTAAAGGAGATGTCTTAATGGCTGCCTGCCCAGTGGCTAAAGGACAACCCTTTGGACTGTACGCTCGGGAAGCACATAATATCGCGTGTTGGTTTACTAAAACCATCGGGGGGGGTATCTTAGTAAAACTTTCTCAGTGTTTAGCACCGGAGGTAAGTTATGCTTAAACAGCTTATCTCATTGTTTGCTGAGAAATTTATTACGTCTCGCTCTGAATGGGTCGGCGGTCAAGGGTATCCGTCAAGTAATCAGACGACCTTCTCTTTGCAAAAAGACACTTGGGGTAAATACGTGGCACCAACAGATGGATATTTCTTCGTTAAAGAAAATAACGCTGAAGACATTGCAAACGTGTCTATCTACACGCCGGATATGTACGTTTCTTGCGTTGGAAAAGACTGGATACGCTTGTTTATTCCCGTTCGCAAAGGCCAAGAAGTTTCTTACTACTTTAATGTTAGAGACGGAGCCTCAAGCAGTTCAACAACATTTGCTTTTGCAAAGTCTGTCGGAGCGTCATAACCATCTTGTAACAGGAGGATCATTATGCTGAAAAGTTTATTGAGCCTCCTATTGTCATTGTTTTATTCAAAGTCTGAGTCGGCGAAGGTGGCCAGCCAATCACTTCCTAACGAGCTAGGTTTCACATCCGTTACGCTTAACACAAGTCAACCTGATACTTTTGCAGCACCTTATGATGGGTATTTGTGTATCGTCGTAGACACTGGAGGCAGTATCAATGTTTGGGGAGATGGCCTACAAAGTTCTAATTATTCTCTGAACAACGGCCAGAGCAAACTATTTGTTCCAATGCGAAAAGGGAACATTATCGGTTACAGCATTTCCGGAAGGCTTCTCTTCGGAAAATTTTATAGGCTAGTCGGGGGGGGTATAGCGCTATTGAGAAACTTATCCGTAGCGGAGGTGCATTATGCTTAAGCAACTTGTACAACTCTTTGCGGAGAAGTTCCTTACTAACAAAAAGGAATGGGTCGGTAGTAATGCCTTTCCTGCTCTCTCGCCTACAATTCTTGCACGAGGTCCAACTGCATTACCAAGTAACACAGCAGTATCATCTTTTGTCGCGCCTTACGACGGCTATATATCTGCACAAGTTTCTGCCAAAAGCCCAAACGTTAAAGGCGTATGGATTGAATACGCGGGTATGCGATTGTGGCAAGGTGCGATTGAAGGAACATGGGCTGGAGGAATTGTTCCTGTCAAGAAAGGGACTTCATTCTCGGTCACATTCAGGTACGAGAGCGTACAAAATACCGACTTCCCAGTTGTTAAGTTTTACCCGAGCGTCGGTAGTCAAAACTAACTTCAGCGTTGGAGGTACGTTATGTTAAAAGCGCTTCTCCAACAACTTCTAATCGCTTTCCGTGGTAGCCATAAATCGGTACCGTTCTATAGAAGCACGATTTATCAAACTGGACAATTCACGTCCTCGGTTTCTAACCAGACGTTTCTAACCTACACAGCGCCCAGTGATGGTTATCTTGTTCTCCAGATTGCTCAGGACACTTCGGTAGAGTACGTAATGCTAACCATGAGACGAGAGACGCTGGATATTGCACAGGCTTACAACGGGGGATGGGGTTGGCCAGTTGTTACTTCTCCAGTTAAGAAGGGAGAGGAATACACGTTCCTCTACAAAATAACAGGTGGAAATCCGGCCAAGCTTAGCTATCACTTAAATTTCTTTTCTTACTTGAATTAATCGTTCCGCCCCTCCTCGCGAGGGGCTTTCTTTTTTTATCTACATATCGGAGGAAACATGCATCTACAAAATCGACGACATAGGGAGATTGAGGGATGTGGGATCAATTTTTAAGCCGTTTGAATAGTTTTGATCCCGGAGTTCTCAAGAGTTTCTTTTTAACTATCGCCGGCTGTTTCACATCTCTGATCAGCAGTCTCATGGGAGAACATCAAAACCTCTTCTATTGGCTGTTTGGGTTTGTTGTCTTTGACTACCTTAGTGGGATCGTGGCCGCGGCTAGGACCGGAACTTGGTCGAGCCGGGTAGGTCTAAAAGGATTGATCCGGAAATTCATCATCCTCATGGTTGCTATCGGATTCCACGGGGTGGATCAGATATTCAATGAACCATGGATTGGGGCCTGGGCAATTGGTGCTCTTTCTCTGAATGAATTGATCTCAATTCTCGAAAACGTTGAGAAGGCTGGATTCGGTCAAATCATCCCACAACGGATCAGAGAAATGCTGGAAACGGTCCAGACGGAACATGAAAAACGCATCAAAGAAAAGATCCATTTAGGAGAAAGTCAAAATGAATGAGGAAAAATTACCGTTTTCGCAATGGAATCCGCTTATTGCAGAAGATTTTGTGAAGAAGTGGGAAGGCCTCCGTTTGAAGGCCTATCGATGCCCGGGAGGAATTCTTACCGTTGGCTATGGACACACAAAAGGTGTTAAACCAGGCCAAACTATCACCAGACAAGAGGCAGAAAAGCTGATCCGAGATGATTTGATCGAGCACGCCGAGGGATTGGCTCCTTACGTTACTTGCAAACTGACCGAAGGACAGTACATCGCATTATTAGATTTGGCATTTAACCTGGGAGTGGGCGCAGTTGCAAAATCTAAGACGCTCGGATATTTGAATTCCGGGAAACTCGAGTTAGCAAAGGAGGGATTCCGATCTTTTGCGAAAAAGAAAATCAGAGACAGGAACGGAAAACAGATGTACGAAATCCTCCCGGGGCTGATGAATCGCCGTGACGATGAGGTGAAATTGATGTGATGAATCCTTTTGAATTGGTCAAGATAGGCGCCGGTGCTGTAATAGTTGCCGGTGCTTATTTTTTTGGCTTGCACAATGGCCAGAATTCTGAGCAGTTGAAAATGGCACGAACTCAAATCTCAGAACTTACAGCTACAGTCAAGGACTATGAGACACAATACAAAAATCAGGCTATCGCTCTCGCAGAGATGCGTGCTGCTGAATCTAACGCTCGTGCTGACTCTAACCGCCTGCGCACCCGCATCGCCAGTCTTGAAAAAAGAGCCAAGAGCGCTGCCGATAGAGACACAGTTCGATGTCTTGAGTTGGGAGCAGAATGTCGACGATTACTGCAAGAAGTTCGAGGACCTATTGAATATTGTAGAAAAGCGCTACAGTAGCAAATAACCTATAAGGAGGAGCAATGTCGGATATTAAAAAATCTGCTGAAATTTCACCGGACGGCTTGTATCGGTATTCATTGGAGCGCACATGGGACGAAGAAAAACCGACAGTTCTTTTTGTCTGTCTTAATCCGTCCACTGCCGACGCTGTAGAAGATGATGCGACAGTACGCCGTATGATCAATTTTGCCCGTCAATTTGGCGCCGGCCGGCTTCTAGTTGGAAACCTTTTTGCCTTCAGATCAAAAAATCGAAATGATCTTATAAAGTCCGCGGATCCAGTAGGACCGGAAAACGATAAGTATTTGGACAAACTGATTAAGTCGGCAGATGTTGTCGTGGCGGCTTTGGGAAACTTTGGTTCCTATCTTGATCGAAGTGCTCAGTTCAGAGATAAGTTCCGTGGGCACAATATCAAATGTTTGGCTATGAATGAGGGTGGAGAGCCAAGACATCCGCTTTACGTACCGGACGGAACCCAGC
>ERZ773177.846-NODE-846-length-16521-cov-3.35364_pt1 | contig 16521 bp, 9 predicted proteins | sample MGYA00580534_ERZ773177 | MGnify/ENA primary metagenome ERZ773177 (study PRJEB29015, sample SAMEA2737872) | human gut metagenome | biome: human gut; feature: human-associated habitat; material: faeces | place: China | collected 2012 ...
GAGAAATACTTCAAAGTAAAGAAGGAGAAAGTAGACAAGATGGTGAAATTCCTGCAAGGGAAAGGAGCATTGATGGCATTCTTCGCTTTCCTGCCGGCCATCGGAGAGGTGATCTCCATCGCACTGGGATTTATGCGAAGTAATATATGGCTTACCACCGCCTCCATGTTTGTCGGCAAACTGATACGTTACATTCTGCTTCTGTATGTACTGGAAAGCGCATGGAACGTCGTTGCAGGATGAAATAATAGGTAATAAGTAACAGGTAATAGGTAATAAGTTTTTTGAGATGAAAAGAGTGATTGAAAAGACTGATGACGGGAGCGCCACCCTATTTGTTCCGGAATTGAATGAACATTATCATTCGACCAAAGGAGCACGTACGGAGTCCCAGCATATTTTCATCAATATGGGACTGAAAGCCTCCGCTGCCCCCTCTCCGCATATTCTGGAGATCGGTTTCGGAACGGGGCTGAATGCTTGGCTTACACTTGAAGAAGCAGAAAGAAGCGGACGTAACGTACATTATACAGGACTTGAACTCTACCCGTTGGAATGGCAGATGGTGGAGCAACTGGGATATATAGAACAACCAGCAGCTATCGACCTGTTCAGAGCGATTCATACATCACCGTGGGAAGAAGAAATATCCTTTACCCCACACTTCACTCTCTGCAAAGTACAAGCCGACGTCAATGAATGGATTACCCAGCGCAGCCATTCTCCATTATCCATTCTCCATTATCCATTATCATTCGACGTTATCTATTTCGACGCCTTCGCTCCGGAAAAGCAGCCGGAAATGTGGTCGCAGGAACTATTTAACCGTTTATATGTTTTATTAAATGAAGGAGGCATCCTCACCACTTATTGTGCCAAAGGAGTCATCCGACGTATGCTGCAGGCCGCAGGCTTTACCGTAGAGCGCCTTCCCGGTCCTCCGGGAGGAAAGCGGGAAATACTACGTGCCCGAAAACAGGAACTGAATCAACCCCCGATATTAATACAATAGTCATGAAACAACAACTAAAAGATTTGAAAACACTCCTTCTTCTCGGCTCCTGCCTCCTGTTGGCAGCCTGCACGGGTCGCACGTCCAAAGCAAGCGGCAGCGAAGAAGCGAAACCGGTGATTACCGTCACTATCGAACCGCAGCGCTACTTCACGGAAGCGATTGCCGGTGATAAATTCACGGTAGTCAGCATGGTCCCGAAAGGTTCCAGTCCGGAGACATACGACCCTATTCCTCAGCAACTAGTCTCTCTGGGAGACAGCAAAGCCTATCTCCGCATCGGCTACATCGGCTTCGAGCAGACCTGGATGGACCGACTGATGAATAACACCCCTCATATCCAAGTATTCGACACCTCGAAAGGTATAGACCTGATTCTGAACAACGGTGAGCACAACCACGCAGCAGGACACCATGACCACGACGGGCACAACCACGCCGTAGAACCGCATATCTGGAACTCTACCACCAACGCCCTCATCCTTGCCGGAAACACCTTCAAGGCTCTTTGTATGCTCGACAAGCCCAATGAAGCATATTACCTGGCACGTTACGATTCCCTCTGCCAACGTATCCAGCACACCGACAGCCTTATCCGCCGGCAACTTTCCGCTCCGGAATCGGCCAAAGCCTTTATGATTTACCATCCGGCTCTCTCCTACTTTGCCCGTGACTACGGCCTGCATCAGATTTCAATCGAAGAAGGCGGCAAGGAACCTTCGCCCGCCCATCTGAAAGAACTGATAGACCTGTGCAAATCGGAGAAAGTAGGCGTCATCTTCGTCCAGCCGGAGTTCGACAAGCGCAACGCGGAAACCATCGCACAGCAAACCGGCACAAAGGTAGTCCCCATCAACCCGTTAAGCTATGACTGGGAAACGGAAATGCTGAACGTAGCCAAAGCTCTCACCCCTATGGACTCCGAATAACAACGGGCCTCCATAGTGTTAATGACCGAATGATACATAAACGAAGTAATTCTCCAAATATGAAACCGATTATCGAAATAAAGAACCTTGCTGCCGGATACGACGGCCGTACCGTACTCCACGACGTCAACCTGAACGTTTACGAACGGGACTTTCTGGGCATCATCGGTCCGAACGGAGGCGGTAAGACAACACTCATCAAGTGCATCCTCGGTCTGCTGAAACCGACAGCCGGAGAAATCAACTTCCATGCCCCTACAGAAGTATCCTCCCACTCTCAACTTTCCACTTCCAACCCTCCACTTTCCCTCGGCTATCTGCCGCAGTATAGCACTATCGACCGGAAATTCCCGATTTCGGTAGAGGAAGTGATACTTTCCGGACTAAGTATCCAGAAATCCCTCACCTCCCGCTTCACTCCCGAGCAAAGAGAAAAAGGCAAGCATATCATCGCCCGCATGGGACTCGAAGGACTCGAACACCGTTCCATCGGGCAGCTTAGCGGCGGGCAACTGCAACGCGCACTGCTGGGACGTGCCATCATCTCCGACCCTTCGGTACTGATTCTTGACGAACCCAGCACGTATATCGACAAACGCTTCGAAGCCCGGCTCTACGAACTGCTGGCGGAGATTAACAAAGAATGCGCCATCATCCTTGTCAGTCACGACATCGGCACTGTACTGCAACAAGTGAAATCCATTGCCTGCGTCAACGAGACACTGGATTACCACCCTGACACGGGTGTCTCTACAGAATGGCTGGAAAGAAACTTCAACTGCCCTATCGAACTGCTGGGACACGGCACGTTGCCCCACCGCGTTCTCGGTGAACATCATCATCATCACTAAACATTCATTTGCCGGTGCTACATCAAAGAACGGCCGCACCGCATATCAGTCATTTACAACGGTCACATCAAGCAGCAACAACTGACTTCTCAACTGTTAATGATTGAGATGTCAGATGTTAATAGTTGACATGTCAGGTATTAACAGTTGAGAAGTCAGCTATTAATGTCTGACAACGCAAGTATTATTGACCAACAAATGATTCATTGCTTGGTATAAAAGACACAAAATTGGTATCTTCATACCTACCGTTGTTTATACTGTTTAGTGATTCCACTGTTTCCCTAAAAGGACATAAGATAAAGTAAATCACCTTTCTGTTACTTAATATTTCTTACTTTCTTCCTCATTATCCTTACAAATCACTATCTTTGCGCCCACGTAATCTGTTTTTTAACGAAAAATCTAGATAGTGCTAATGAAACAGTACAGAACTATAAACAACCTCGTGGGTTGGCTTACATTCATCATTGCGGCAACGGTCTACTGCCTGACAATAGAACCGACCGCAAGTTTTTGGGACTGTCCCGAGTTTATAACTACCGGTTATAAACTGGAAGTAGGACACCCGCCCGGCGCACCTTTCTTCATGCTGGTAGCGAACCTGTTCTCTCAATTTGCCTCCGATGTAACTACCGTAGCGAAGATGGTAAACTACATGAGCGCACTGATGAGCGGTGCCTGTATCCTGTTCCTTTTCTGGAGCATCACCCATCTGGTACGCAAACTGGTAATCACCGACGAGAACAACATCACGAAAGGACAACTTATCACTGTCATGGGTAGCGGACTGGTCGGCGCACTGGTCTACACCTTCAGCGACACCTTCTGGTTCTCCGCCGTAGAAGGCGAAGTATATGCTTTCTCCTCCCTCTTTACAGCCGTTGTATTCTGGCTGATTCTGAAATGGGAAGATGTGGCCAACCAGCCTCACAGCGACCGCTGGCTGATCCTGATCGCTTATCTGACCGGACTGAGTATCGGTGTTCACTTGCTGAACCTCCTCTGTCTGCCAGCAATCGTATTGGTCTACTACTACAAGAAAACTCCGAACGCCACTGCCAAAGGCTCATTGCTCGCCCTGCTCGGATCGGGCGTACTCGTAGCAGCCGTGCTTTATGGCATCGTGCCCGGTATCGTTAAAGTCGGCGGCTGGTTCGAACTGCTGTTTGTCAACGGACTCGGCATGTCGTTCAACTCCGGCGTTGTAGTCTATATCATTCTGCTTGCTGCCGCCCTTATCTGGGGTGTGTACGAAAGCTACACCGAAAAGAGCAGACTCCGCATGGCCATCTCATTCATTCTGACCATCGCCCTGCTGGGTATTCCATTCTACGGACACGGCGTAAGCAGCATCCTTATCGGTGTCGTAGTGATCGCAATTCTTGGCATCTACCTTGCTCCGCAAGTACAGGAAAAGATCAAAGAGAAATGGCGCATCTCCGCCCGTACCATGAATACAGCATTGCTGTGCACCATGATGATCGTGATCGGTTATTCCTCTTATGCACTGATCGTGATCCGTTCTACCGCCAACACACCGATGGACCAGAACTCTCCGGAAGATATCTTCACGCTGGGCGAATACCTCGGCCGTGAACAATACGGAACCCGTCCTCTCTTCTACGGTCCTGCTTTCTCCTCGAAAGTGGCACTCGACGTGAAAGACGGATACTGCGTCCCCCGCCAGTCACAGACGGGAAGCAAATACGTCCGCAAAGAAAAGACTTCACCGGACGAAAAAGACTCATACATCGAACTGCCGGGACGTATCGAATACGAATACGCGCAAAATATGCTTTTCCCCCGTATGTACAGCTCCGCGCACTCCTCACTCTACAAGCAGTGGGTAGACATCAAGGGGCATGACGTCCCATACGACCAATGCGGCGAAATGGTGATGGTGAACGTACCGAACCAATGGGAAAACATCAAGTTCTTCTTCTCCTACCAGCTCAACTTCATGTACTGGCGCTACTTTATGTGGAACTTTGCCGGACGGCAGAACGACATTCAGAGCAGCGGAGAAATAGAACACGGTAACTGGATCACCGGAATCCCGTTTATCGACAATCTGCTGGTGGGCAACCAGGAATTGCTTCCACAGGACCTCAAAAACAACAAAGGACACAACGTATTCTACTGCCTGCCGCTGCTGCTCGGCCTGATCGGACTCTTCTGGCAAGCATACCACAGCCAGCGGGGTATCCAGCAATTCTGGGTGGTGTTCTTCCTATTCTTTATGACAGGTCTTGCCATCGTGCTCTACCTTAACCAGACACCTGCGCAGCCGCGTGAACGTGACTATGCGTATGCCGGTTCGTTCTACGCCTTCGCCATCTGGGTAGGTATGGGAGTCGCAGGTATCATCCGTATGTTACGCGATTACTGCAAGATGAAAGAAGTTCCGGCTGCCGCGCTCGCGTCAGTACTCTGTCTGCTTGTCCCCATCCAGATGGCCGGACAGACATGGGACGACCACGACCGCAGCGGACGCTTCGTTGCCCGTGACTTCGGTCAGAACTATCTGATGACCTTGCAGGAAGAAGGAAATCCGATCATCTTCACCAATGGTGACAACGATACTTTCCCGTTGTGGTACAATCAGGAGACAGAAGGTTTCCGTACCGATGCACGTACCTGTAACCTCAGCTACCTGCAGACCGACTGGTACATCGACCAGATGAAACGTCCCGCCTACGACTCTCCGTCACTCCCGATCACTTGGGACCGTGTGGAATACGTCGAAGGACAGAACGAATACATCCCCATCCGTCCGGAAGTAAGGAAAAATATCGACCAGATGTATGCACAGGCAGACAGCGCGCTCGAAAACGGAAATCCGGAAGCGATGAACGAACTGAAAGAACAGTTCGGAGAAAACCCGTATGAACTGAAGAATATCCTCAAATACTGGGTTCGTTCGGATAAGGAAGGGCTGCGCGTCATCCCTACCGACAGCATCGTAATGAAGATCGACAAAGAAGCTGTCCGCCGTTCCGGCATGAAGATACCGGAAGCACTGGGCGACTCCATCCCCGAATACATGACCATCTTGCTGAGAGACGCCAACGGCAACCCCAAACGCGCCCTCTACAAGAGCGAACTGATGATGCTCGAAATGCTTGCCAACGCCAACTGGGAACGTCCCATCTACATGGCTATCACCGTAGGCAGTGAAAACCACCTCGGCATGGACAACCACTTCATGCAGGAAGGTCTGGCATACCGCTTCACTCCGTTCGATACGGACAAGCTGAACAGCAAGATCGACAGCGAAAAGATGTACGACAACCTGATGAACAAGTTCAAGTTCGGCGGCATCGAGAAACCGGGCATCTACATCGACGAAAACGTAATGCGTATGTGCTACACACACCGGCGCATCTTCACACAGCTCGTAGGACAACTCATCAAGGAAGGCAAAAAAGACAAGGCACTCGCCGCACTCGACTACGCCGAGAAGATGATCCCGTCATACAACGTACCGTATGACTGGGCAAACGGCGCCTTCCAAATGGCGGAAGCTTACTACCAGCTGGGACAAAACGAAAAAGCGAACAAGATCATCGACGAACTTGCCAACAAGTCTCTCGAATACATGATCTGGTACCTCAGCCTGACTGATTACCAACTTTCCATCGCCAGCGAAAACTTCATGTACAACGCAGGACTGCTTGACGCAGAAGTACGCCTAATGGAGAAATACAAATCAGAAGAATTGGCTAAACATTACTCGGAACAACTCGACCAGCTATACAATGAGTACGTTGCGAGAATGAAAGGGAAATAAAAACTAAGTAATAAGTATTAAGTAATAAGTAATAAGCTGCGCCATAAGCCGCACGGTTATTACTTATTACTTATTACCTGTTACTTATTAATAAAGACTCTTATGTTTATAGAACAACCACCTTGGTTCTTCCGAGCGCTGTATCCACAAGCCATCTTCCGGATGGACCCAAACGAACGGGCTGTCTACCTGACTTTTGACGACGGCCCTATCCCGGAAGTAACCCCTTGGGTACTGGAGCTACTGAAGAAACACGATATTAAAGCTACCTTCTTCATGGTAGGCGACAATATCCGCAAACACCCGGACGAATACCGGATGGTGGTAGAACACGGACACCGCATCGGCAACCATACTTTCAACCACATCCGCGGCTTTGAATATTCCAATCCGGATTATCTGGCCAACACCAGACGGGTAGACGAAATTATCCACTCGGACCTATTCCGCCCTCCACATGGGCACATGGGATTCCGGCAATATTACACTCTTCGCCACCATTACCGTATCATTATGTGGGACCTCGTAACCCGTGACTACAGTAAGCGAATGCGCCCGGAACAGGTACTGAATAACGTAAAACGCTACGTACGCAACGGTTCCATCATCACCTTCCACGACTCTCTGAAATCGTGGAACAACGGGAATCTGCAATATGCTCTCCCCCGTGCCATCGAGTTTCTGAAAGCGGAAGGCTATGTGTTCAAGGTATTCTAGCTGCCGGCAAAGAAACATTTTACCTGCCGACAGCAAGTTTTCTAATTACCGATAAGGTTTTCATCCATATCCATTATGAAAAAGCTCCTCTCCTCAGACCGAATTAAAGCCGAAGCACTACGCCTCGGCTTTTCCGCCTGCGGACTGGCGCCTGCCGAAGCTGTGGATGAAACTGTGGCTACCGCCTTCCGTCAATGGCTGGCGGACGGTTGCCAGGCAGAGATGGCGTATATGCAGAATTATGAGGATAAACGGCTCGATCCGCGCTTGTTGGTGGAAGGGGCACGTACGGTGATCAGCGTTGCGCTAAACTATTATCCGGCAAAAAAACTTCCCGAAGGTGAGTATCAGATTGCATGGTATGCCTACGGGAAAGATTATCACGATGTGATGAAGGGGAAATTGAAGGAACTTTTTGAGTTTATAGAAAAAGAAGTTTCATTCTCCGAAGAAACAGACAGTACTATCGCCTCGACAAACAATATCGGCACATATACTGAAAACTACGCCTCAGCACCCCAAGCCCCAGTATCCCAAACCTCCGCTTCTCCGCTTCAAGGCCGCATATTCTGTGATACCGCTCCCATACTCGAACGTTATTGGGCATGGCGTACCGGCTTGGGATGGATAGGAAAGAATACACATCTCATCATTCCTCACGCCGGCTCCTGCTTCTTCTTAGGGGAAATTATTCTTGATAGGGAAGCTGACAATTATGACTCTCCACAACGAAATCAATGCGGTTCGTGTACACGTTGCCTGGATGCCTGCCCGACAAAAGCGCTGGAAGCCCCTTTCAGGCTCAATTCCGAGAGATGTCTTTCTTATCTTACCATTGAGTATCGTGGGGAACTTTCGCTCAATACAGGAAAAAAAATGGGTAATAAAATATATGGCTGTGACGAATGTCTGAAAGCTTGCCCTTGGAATCGCTTTGCCACTCCTTGCCGGACAGCCGAATTTCAACCGTCTCCTTCTTTGCTAAGTATGAAGAAGGATGATTGGCATTCGCTGAGTGAAGAGCAATATAAAACCATTTTCAAAGGTAGCGCAGTGAAAAGGGCTAAGTATAGTGGATTGATGCGTAATATAAAGATTATTAAATAAATATTTAAATATTAAGAGCTACTACCTTACGATAATAGCTCTTAGGATCAATTAATGCAAGTTCTTCTCATAACAAACAGTTAAACCACTATATAAAAATAGTATTTCATGCAAAATATTATTCAGCATATTGCATCAAAATAGCAGGAAAATCAATAGAAAGTCCTGCATAATTTGCAGTAGACGGAACTCTTCCCTTAAATAATCCCATTGACATATATGCATCTGTAATATAAGCTAACGCAACCTGCCCATCATTCATTAATACAGGAGAAAGAATAATTTTTCCCTGTAAATACAAACCATCATCAGTTTTAGTTATTATTGAGCCGTACATCACTCCTCCTTGCCCATCAGACAAAGCATAATTTTGCTGCTGTGGAGTGGTTATAACTAAAGCTCCATCTTGATAGGTGACCGCTAAAACAATCGTTGCTCCCAACAGTCTTGTCATTGGTAGCTGGAATATATAGCCATTACCACCCGGATTTTTAACAATTTGAGTATTTTCCTCTAATGAAAGAACTTGATTAATACCAAATGCTGTAGCAACGACTTTCACAACACCTGTCCATTGTCCCAATAAGTCATCAATATCGTACTGCAATAAAGCATATTCAATTTCACGAATGCCAGTAGTCACTTTTACAATGGCCGAACGAATTTTACCAGTGAGATTCTCTTTTGCAATAAACTTAAATCCATCACTCGTCATTTCATAGGATAACCATTGAGAAGCATCTGCTGGAATAGATACCTGAATAGGCAAATTACTCGACATTTCAACAGGGACCTCCTCTGCAGCATCTGTCAATGTGAAATAGGTAGCATCTCTATTATATTTCCAAATAGCTCCTTCCTGCAGTATGGTTGCTTGCTGCGTACTCACACCATCAGTTAAAACGATTTGTGCGCTACGCCCCGGATAACCTGTATTAGCATCTACAGAAATGGAAACTTTATGATCTGCAACTTCGATTACCTGACACCAATCGGCATTCACCGTAGCCGTGACAGTTCCAGTTGCTGCAAATTCGACAGTTCCAGTGCCACCACTAGCTTTCATATCCAAATCTGATTTTATAATTGTCAATTTTACAGTGGCAGCATCGTCATCTGAAGAACATCCTGCAACAAAAAATAAGCAGAATATTATTAAGTATAAATTCAGTATATTTTTCATAATCTAGTTTTTTATTTATTCCTCAACTTTCATAAAGACCATCTCTCCATACATACGTTCCACCCCTTGAACATATGAACTTTGACTATAATCAGGTGCCGAATAGCGGTCGAAGGCCATATAATCAGCTTTTGCACCACCTACTGCTTCGAATACCCCATCATCCTCAAATGTAAATCCAAACGGAGACTGTTGTACATTTGCCACAAAACCAAACATCAGACCTGCCTGATAACTAATATATGTAGGATAAAATCCCATGGCATAACAATATGTAGTACATCCCAAATAATATCCTGATATATAACCTACCTTTTGAGTCTTAAAGGACATAATTCCTTCACCTCTATCATAATCGAGCACTATATCACCAATTAGTCCCCTGAGAATATAACTCTTATTTTCTACATCCTCCATAATAGATATTGGTAATTCTTCGTCTGTCAAATTATTATCTTTATACATCTTGCAGGTAAGAGTATAATTACCTAGATAATCATTATATTTAATATATCCCTCCGGATAAATTCCTTTCATTTTAACGTTAGTTGCCCCCTCGTCAGTACAAGTAAAAAGCTCGGAGGAAGGGTCCCACACAAAATTTTGCACAGTTACTCCTGCCAGTGAAACTGGTTCCCGGAAACGAAAGCCATCGGTTGTAAAAAGGAAAGGAGATTGCTCTTGTACAATGTTACCACCATCATTATAGGCTATAACAAAAGTATAATTACTTCGCTGCGTCATACCAACTAAATTTCCATCAACCAACAACTGATATTGTATAAAGAAAGCATTCTCTTCTACATCATTCACAGAGTTTATATATGCCTCCCAGTTCAAATCATCCGGAAGCGCATACATTACTATCGTATTTCCATACTTTTTGCCCTGCATTACAATTTTCTCGGCTGAAGCTTCCTTTATAATAAACTCGTAATCTCCTTGCAGGTTGGCATTGGGGTTGGAACCTCCGCCTTGTGGCTTGGCATATGCATGAATAAAAGCATTATAAGTGTCGAATGTAAGCATAGTAGCTTCCTCCGATACAACCTTATAAAGAGAGGAAATAGTCTCATCGCCTTCGTATCCTTGAGATGCCATTGTAACTCGCTGACCATCAAACTTGCACAGAAGAGTTATGCCTCCCAAAGCATAGTCCTGACCTATGTAATATTCCATTCTCCAACCATTAGATGCCGATTCTAATAGCTCACTATATTGCTTCACTTCCTCTGTTGCACGGTTCGCTGAAGAATCATCAAAATAATCCTCTTCCTGGAAAAGACAGGATTGCAAACCAAAGCATACAAGAGCCATCAACAAATAAATCATTATATTCTTTTTCATAATCTTCCTGTTTTATTCAATAGTACTTAAATCCAGCTCCGGAATTTCTTGCTGACGCCTTAACACAATCTCACGCAAATCATCTAAATTAATACCCCAAGTTTCAAGCATATAATTGTATACAATAGTAAACTTCTGATTAATAATAGCCGCTCCGGCAGTTCCGGCAACCTTCAGCATATTATCCCAGTAAGCCTGATCGTGAGTAACATACATGGCGATATTCTCTACAAAATCTTCTCTTGCCTCACTCATCGCATATGCCGTCACAAATCCTTCCGGCCATGCATCCGCATCCTCTCGCAAATATGAATTTCCATTTTCAGCAACATAGAAATACCAGTCGGAACCAACATATTTTCCTTCGGTAATGCGATCAAACGATGGGTCATAATTACGCTTCTGATGCAGGATATGTGCAAATTCATGGTGCATCGTCTTAAAGTAATACTCATTCAAAACTTCGATATCGACATTCTCAAAGTCCAGACTGTTCACTTCGTACAATGTTATCTTCTTTCCTCCCTCGGCAGTACCCAACACCTTCGTACCACTGCTATCATAAGCCGGAGAACCTATCAAGTGAAAAGTTTTTGGCACATAAGACCGAAGAAAAGCCGGTCCGGCAAGTTCAGTATATGCCTCCATCCATACATGCTTGATAATCTTGGCCAAAGCAACCGATTTATCGTAATCCGCCGGTACCAGATTATATTTGTGATCACTTTCAATATCTTGCATACGATACTTGAAATCAACGTTATACGGATATGTATAATTAGCAAGCAACCATTCATCAAAACCATTATGTTCCATTGGCTCTGTTGAAAAAATACTATGCTTGGTGTCAATATCATCGCCATTATTACAGGCTCCCCAAAGAATGGGCAAAACAGCCGTTAGTATATAAATATAATATTTCTTCATATTATTTCCTCCTTTTAATTTTCAGTACGTGGATTGGGTTGCATTCCTGCCAGAACTACACTCTTAGGAATTTGCATAGCACGTCTTGCGTCATTTACCGGCATTTCATCTGTTACGACTATATTGTTATTAGCAATAGAACGGCGATAGATAACAATTCCATAACGTTTAATATCCGGCCAGCGCAGACCTTCGTGCAAAGTAGCAATACGTCTCATATGCAGAATGCAGTGAATAAAGTTCTCCTGTATACCTGATTCAATAGTAAAATCAGGCTGAAGCTTTTTCTTGGGAGTCGGATTTTGTGTCGGATTGTAATAATCCATCTTATCATAATACTCATTTATCATCCCCGGAGTTAAAGTTTGCTTATTAGAAGTATATGCTTTCTCCCATGTAGTAAGATCTGCAGCAGCCATTGGATAGTTCTTTTTCAGCGTATAAGCCTCAGCCCTGCAAAGCAAAGTCTCGTCTGTAGAGAAAATCACAGGCATATAATACAGGTAGTCACCAGCATAATAACCGCCCTTTCTCAACATACTGCATTCATAGCCCGATGTTGTAAAAGGCTGCATATACATGCGGTCAGGGATACCCCATAATCCGGAAGAACGTGATGTTTCGTAAGAAGCAATTAACTTATTATGTAGATAACGTTTTCCTGTCATGTAATTACTCAGAATAATACCCCAGTTAGATACGGTACTACCTATCAACAAGTTAGCCTTACTTGTAGAAGCAATATATGCGTCGGGCTGTACATTATCATTAGCAGAGAGTTTTCCCAACGCTTCCCAATCCCGTAATTCGGCAGCAGGATCACTTCCCAACACACGATCTGCATATTTTATCACCTCATCACAATTAGAAAAGTCAGGCTTCATATAATAAAGATAGAAACGTGCAGCAAAAGCATATGCAGCTTTCCTTGTGAAATGATATTTCGGCACAGAATAACTATCATCGGAAATAAGAGCCATACCATCTAATAAGTCCTTCTCAATCTTCTCATAAGTCTCCTGCAAAGTACCCCGCCCGTATTGTGGTTGCACAGTTGTTTCAACTTTAGTCATATAAGGAATACCTAATTCCTGTGATGCATGAGTATTATAAGCATTACAAAAAATATTTGCTAATACAAAATGATTGTACGCCCGACAAACAAGAGCCTCTCCTCGCTGCGGCATCAACGATTCCGGATTTCCCCGTTTCTCAATCTCTTCCAAAGCCATGTTAGCAGAAGCAATAGCTATATAATGGGTTTCCCAAAGATTTGTAGGCGTATCCTGATATTCTTCCTGGGTATCTTTCCAGTTATAGCATTCTTCCTCAGATAACTTATAATAAGAATATCTGGCACTGTTATCGTCGGTATTATCACTATAAAGTTCAAACAGTTCATTCGCAGATCCTTCCGGATAAGCAGAAACAAGCATTTTAGCTATTTTTTGCTCAGAATTCAGCTCCGTCCGGTTATCTGGTAATTCGTCAAGAAAATCATTACAAGAGCTACCGACAATAGCAAGCGTTGCGATGAACAATGGAATATATAATTGATTTCGTCTCATCTTTAATCTTTTTTTTATTATTAAAATCATTCTCTTACAATCCTAAACGCAGAGTTAATGTAAACTGACGTGGCACCGGTGAAGCTACACCACCAGTATTAAAGAATTCAGGATCTTGACCATTCAATTTCTTATCTGCATAAATAAGGAATAAATTAGTTGCCTGTAACTTCAAAGAAAGATTGGAAATCTTCGCAGCAGAAATCCAGCTCTTAGGAAACTCATAAGAAAGTGAGATTTCTTTCATACGGATAAAATCACCTTTTGCAATTCGCTCTGTAGAATAATTGTAAGCATTGTAAGCTTTATACAATGTTCGGTTTGCTTCATATTGCGGATTACTCAAGATTGCAGGAATATTAGTCTTTGCCTCATCCCCAGAAAGTGTCCAACGATTCTTGAATTCACGAGGCATAGCACTCAAATCGGAATATTTATAATTAAAATATGGATTCAAACGAACAACATTACCAAATGAATAAGTCATGAATACATTGAGTTTAAACCCTTTATATGCAAAAACGTTACCGAAACTACCAGTTATTGTAGGATCTGTCGGACCTTCATATTTCAAATAATCTAACTTCTCACGTTCCTGGAAATTAATATCAGTCGATGTTATATTTCCATTGATATCGAACATAGGAATACCTTTTTCATCCAAACCTGCAAAAGGAATGGAGAAAAGCCCGCGCACAGGATATCCTTCACGTGCAAATCCATTTCCCGAAACAAGTTCCATCATACGAGTACGTCCTCGCAAATCAGTAACTTCATTCTTAGCATGAGAAAAAATAAAATCAGAATTCCATGAGAAGTCTTTTGTTTTAATATTGCTGGTTGAAAGGGTAAATTCAATACCATGTGACTTCATTGTAGCTACATTGGCATATTTATAAATAGTACCTCCCACTCCTTGTGTTGGAATCAACCCAATCAGGTCATAGTTATTGCGCGTGTACCAGTCAGCTGAAAGATTAATGCGATTATTAATAAAACCTACATCCACTCCTATATTCAATTCATGCTTCTTTTCATACGTTAATTCACTATTTTCCAAATCCACTATATGAAGACCCGTTTCTTGAATATCAGTGAAAGGACGATAAGGTGAATAACTCTTAATAATAGCTTGTGAATTTGTTACATCAGCCGGACCACGATCAGCTGTCAATGAGTAAGATGCCTTAAATGTCAAATTTGAAAGCGTTGGTTGAAGTGATTGGAAGAATTTCTCTTCATGAACATTCCACGCTGCAGAAAGATTCCACGTTGGCAGCCAACGAGCAGAACGGCTACGCCCCATTCTATTAGTTCCTTCATAGCGGAAAGTACCATTCAGCGTATAACGCCCGTCATACGAATAAGTAGCATTTGCAAATGTAGCTACACTACGATATCTAGTATGCCCCATAGAATAATACTTTTCTCCAGTCTCAATACCTTTCTTAAAGTACTGATAAACATATGATGGAATCTCACCCATAGAATATTGCATACCCCATCCTTGGAATGAAGAGTTAGAGCGTTGAAGATCATTTACTTCCATTCCTGCAAAAAGATTAGTTATATGCTTTTCTGCAAATAGATGATTCCAGGATACAGTACCACGGAAATCCAGTCCCAACATCTTACGATCTTGACGCTGATAAATACCTCCTTCAGGAAGAATCGAAATAGGTAATGCATATGGGTTATCTGGATTCTTATACAACCAGTCGTTTTCATCACGAATAGTAGCATCGTCCAACCCCGTACGATAAGCAATTGCTTGATTAGAATCATCCATTATATTATGTTCTTGTGATGATGATTGATAACGCACAGCACCCAGCGCACTGACTTCCAGACCCTGCAACACCTTCCATTTCAACTCCCCCTGGAACTTTACATCAACAACATTCAACTCAATAAAATTATTGTCCAATTCACGGAGAATATTAAATGGAGCATAATTAGCCACATAATCTGTATTAGGATCTAATGTACGTGAAGTATTCAGTGCGTATGAATAGGGGTTGATATCAAAATCACGTGTAACCTGACCTGCCGCAACGTCCAATGATGAGTTCATGGTACCTGGTGCATTCTGTTTACGGTAAGAAGCACTTGATATCAAGTTTATGCTTAGGTTCTTTAAGATATTATAAGTCGTATTCAAATTGGCTGTATAACGTTTCACTTCACTCTGCTTATACCATCCCGGATCAAGCATGGCACTCAATGACGCATAAAAAGATGATTTATCAGAACCTGAAGTAATACTTACAGAGTGATTCTGTGAAATATTATTTGAGAATAATACATCAAACCAGTCGGTATTACGCATTTCGGCTTCGGTCAAATAAGCATTACGTGCTTCTAAAGTATTCATCAGCCCAAATTGACCATTCGTTTCATTAAACTGGTCGATCAGTTTATACATACGTCCGTACACACCTGAATTCTTTGCACGAAATAAATCAGCACTATTCAACCAACCTTTTTGCTCCAATTCTTTATATATTCCCATTTGCTCCTGAGAATTCATAATATTGAACTCTTTGTATGAGGGCACCATACGCGTAGTAAACTCACCCGTATAATTAATTTTGCTGACTCCGGCTTTACCTTTCTTTGTAGTAACAACGATTACACCTGCCATTGCACGTGCACCATAGATTGAGGTTGCTGAACCGTCTTTCAAAATCTGAAAGCTCTCAATATCATCGGAATTTAAACCAGCAATAGCCGAACTAATCAGAGTTTCAGCATCACCTGAAGATAAATCATCAGGTCCCACATCAATAGCATCTTCCATAATAACTCCATCCACCACCCATAATGGTTTGGAGCTACCATAAATGGAAGTAGCACCACGTACACGAATTTTAGGAGCAGTACCAAACGTACCGGATACGTTCTGGACTGACACACCCGCAGCACGGCCTTCAAGTCCACGGCTAATATCAGGGAGACCATCCAATTTTACATTATCAGCTGTTAATTGTTGAGTTGCACCAGTAAAAAGGCGTTTGTCCATTTTTTGCATGCCGGTTACCACTACTTCCTCCAGAACTTCTGCATCTGGTTTCATCAGAATTCTTA
>ERZ773177.873-NODE-873-length-16005-cov-4.02978_pt1 | contig 16005 bp, 8 predicted proteins | sample MGYA00580534_ERZ773177 | MGnify/ENA primary metagenome ERZ773177 (study PRJEB29015, sample SAMEA2737872) | human gut metagenome | biome: human gut; feature: human-associated habitat; material: faeces | place: China | collected 2012 ...
GTGAGGTTGTACTGCTTGGTTGGTGCACTTGAGACAAGTGCACCCCCTGGTGAGGTGGTGAGGTGGTGAGATGGTGGGGTGGTGAAGGACAGGGAGGTGTAGACTTTTGCTTCTTCTTCCATGGCGAGGATGGAGAAGGGGCAGAGCTGCTGGTCTATCTTGAGGAGCTTGGTGACATACTCTATTATCACCTCGCGGTTGATAATCTGCAGTCCGTTGTTGGTCTTGCATTCCTCCTCCTCGAAGGCGCGGTCGACGACGCTTGCCAGGAGGGTGCGGTTGCTGAGGTAGGCCTGTATGTGGGCTTTCTCGATAAGGGGGCTGCGGTCGGTGATGTCCTTATATATAAGGTAGGCTGCGCGGTGGAAGATGTTGCCGAACAGGCGGTTGTCGATGGTCTCGGGGTCGGGGTGGGGCTCCGAGATGTGGGCTATGTACTGGTAGTAGAAGGCGAGGGGGCAGCGTATGTACGTGTTGATAGCTGAGGGGGAGAGGCGGCTCATCTCCTCGAGCTTGCTGAGGGCAGTCTCGTCCTTCTCTATGGCTTTCGGCATCAGAGGCGTCGGCTGGTTCTTTGCCGTCAGACTGTAGTGGTCAATCTGCTGTCCGCTCTCTACGAGCAGCTGCAGCATGAAGCGGCTCATCTCGCCGGTGTGTCCGTTGTCGGTGGAGTTGTTGTAGGCGATGGTGATGTCGCCGGCGCGCTGGAGGAGGCGGTGGAAGTAGTAGGAGTAGATAGCCACCTTGTTGTCGATGGTGGTGAGTCCGTGCGCCTTGCGTATGGAGTAGGGTATGAACGACGAGTCGTTGACGCCCTTGGGCATGTTGCCTTCGTTGCAGGAGAGGAGGAGGAGGTGGTCGAAGTCGATGTTGCGCGTCTCGAGCACACCCATTATCTGTACGCCCACAACGGGCTCGCCGTGGAAGGGTATGGACGAGGAGCTGACGAGCTGGGAGACGAGTCGGCGCAGCGTGGTGTTGTCGACGAGGAGGTCGCCGCTGTCGGCTAATGTGGCGAGGCGGTTGAGTATGGTGTACATGCGGAAGACTGACTCCTGCGTGAGTGCATCGCCCTCGGGCTTTGTGGCTATGCCCACCTGCTTTATGAGAGAGGCAATGTGGTGAAGGATGGGTGAGATGGTGAGGTGGTGAGATGGTGAGATGGTGAGATGGTGAGGTGGTGAGATGGTGAGGTGGTGTGCGTAGGGATGCGCCATGAGCTTCTTAAGGTAGTGGGGGTTGAAGGCGGTGCCCTTCTTGCGCAAGCCGAGCGTGTAGAGGTCGAAGAGGAGCATCACGAGCGAGGCTACGGGCGTCATGGCGAGGGGAAAACCGCTCGTGATGTTCACCTTGTCGGCTTCGGGCGGCAGGCTGTGCATTATGGGCAGCAGTATGCTCTCGTCGCACATCACGACGGCTGTCTTACGGCCGGCACGGTAGCGGTGGTTCTCAAGAAGCCAGTTGCTCGCAAAGCGCGCCTGCGCGTTCTCCGTGGGCGAGGATATGAAGCGTATGCGTTTCGGTCGGCGCATGTTGGCGTAGATGTCGCGGTCGGTGTTGTCGAGCTCGTTGGGGAAGTTGGAGAGGTTAAGGTGTTGAGATGGTGAGGTGGTGAGGTGTTGAGATGGTGAGGTGGTGAGGTGTTGAGATGGTGAGGGCATGTAGTATTCGTCGAAGTCCCAGTAGAACTTCGCCTTGCCCTCCTTCATCAGTCGGCTGAACAGCACGCGCTCCACCTTCTGCAGGAGGTTGAAGCCTACGAACAGATACTTGTCGTACTTTAGGTGGAGCGTCTGCTCGCTTGCCACTTTTCTATATATGGCGCCCTCGTAGCCGATGCCCTGCTCGGTGAGGCGGCGGTTGTAGTCGTGGTAGATGTCGCCGAAGTGCGACCACAGACTAAGGAAACGCTTCTTCAGTTCGGAGTCGATATCGTTGCTGAAGTTGGCGAAGAAGCGCGCAAGCATCTCCTTCTGCTCGTCGTCGAGATAAGAGATGTCGTCGAGCTCGTGAATGTCCTTGAGGTTGCAGAATATGCTGTCGGCGTCTGCCATGTTCTTGTCGATGTCGTCGAAGTCGGCAAGCAGCAGCTGGCCCCAGCCGTAGAAATGGTCGAGCGTCTCGTCGATGCCAGTACACTTCGTGAACGACTTGTGTATGTCGCATATCAGTTTTATAGGGTCGGCGGTCTTGAGGTCGGTATGCTGGCGGAAGAGGTCGCTGATGGTGATGTAGGCAGGGCTCCATACGGGCTGACCCGCAATGCGCGCAAGATGCTCGTTGAGGAACAGAGCGGCGCGCTTGTTCGGGAACACCACGGCGATGCGCGAGAGGTCGGTGCCGTATTTGCTGATTATATCTTCTGCGACGTATTCTAAGAATGTCTTGTTCATGTTGTTTTCTTTTATTGTTAAACTTCAACGATGTTGTCCGAATAGACGTACCAGAGGTAGCCCTTCACGTCGGTGTAGCCCATGTTGTGCGTGAGCGATATGTAGCGCTGCACCTGGTCGGTGTGCTCGGGCTGCGGCTTGCCGAACTTGAAGTCGACAATCTGCACCTCGTCGCCGCGCTTCATCACGCGGTCGGGGCGGTGCTCCGTCAGCTTGTCGGTGTGTGGGTCGTAGCTGAGGATGGAACACTCGTTGAAGAGCGTCCAGCCGCCCTCGAACCACTCCTTCACCTTCGGGTTCGAGAAGCGTTTGTGCAGCATGTTCTTCAGTTTGGAAGGCGTGATGACGCTTTCGTCGAACAGACCCTCCATCTCCATGTCGTGCAGACAGCTGTCTACGTCGTCGGCGGTCTCGATGTTAGAGAACAGATAGTGGAGCAGCAGACCCGTCTTGATGTACGACTGCTGCTCAGCCTGCTCGTCGTCAGCTTCGTCGCTGATGAAGTCGCGACTCTTGTTGCTCTGCTTGAACTCTAAGTTAGAGGCGTAGATGTTCGGCAGCAGGATGTTCTCTACGTGCGGCGTGAAGATGTTCGGCTCCTCAGCCTTTTTCTTCTCCTTGGTGGTGTCTATCTCGCCGTAGGTGAGGGTGAGGTGGTGAGATGGTGAGGTGGTGATGTGTTGAGATGGTGATGTGGTGATGTGTTGAGATGGTGATGTGGTGAGATCGCCTTCGAGCGAGCAGTCGGGCAGCTGCATGTTGCTTATCGCTTGCTCTATCACGTACGAACGCAGCGATGCGTTGCCGCGGCGTGCGAAGACGATTAGGCTGCGCTCGGCGCGCGTGAACGCCACGTAGAGCAGGTTGAGGTTGTCTACGCAGTTCTGCAGATGCTCCACGATGTAGTCGCGCTCGTATATAGTGCCCATCATCTGCTTTGCGCTGAAGTCTACCGGCACAAGCGGCAGCTCGTTGAACGGAGCCTCCGTAGGCTCACACCATATAGTGTTGGTCTTCTCCATGCGCCAGTCGCAGAACGGAATGATGACGTGCTTGAACTCCAAGCCCTTACTCTTGTGTATGGTGATAAGGCGAATGCCGTCGATAGAGCGTGCCTGGATGGTGTTCGACGCGAAGTTCTCGTTCCACTCCTCAACGAAGTCGTCGAGTGTGGCTGTGTTTGAGGTGAGGAAACTGGTGAGGCAGTCGAAGAATGCGTAGACGTAAGCGTCCTCGCCCACGATGCGCTCAAGACTGAATATCTTGTAAAGACGTTCGGCAAGTTCGTAGATAGGCATCTGGAGCAGTTCGTCGTTGTGGTCGCGGTAGCTGGCAGGCAATGCTTCCTCTACGCCCTCCTCGGTAGAAACCATGCGGTTGGCAGCTTCGAGGTCTACGCCCTTCACCTTCGTGAGGTAAGCCTTTGCTATGTACGCCCTTGTCAGCTTGTCGTCCTGGTGCGTCAGCGAGTGCATCGCCGCTACGAGGATGTTCATCGCCGTAGAGTTGTCGAGACGGAAAGCCTCGTCAGACACAATCTTCAGTTCGGGACGCACACAGGCGAAGTGCTCCGCAATCTGCTGTATGGTGTTGTTGGAGCGCACGATGATGGCTATGTCCGAAGGGTCGGCGCCGAGTTCTATCAGATGGTCTACAGTCTCGACCGTCTTGTTCAGCGTAATGTCGGTGTAGTCGTCCTGCGGAAGCAGTTCGATGTGTACGTATCCGGAGTCCTCGCGCTTGTCGGGTACCTGCTGGCACACGTCGGCATACGCACTCTTCAGCTGTTCGGCAAGCTGCATGTCGTCCTCGCCGCAGCACTCCTTAAGGTCGTTGAACTCTATCTCGGCGGCACGCTCGAAGAAAGCGTTGTTGAAGTTGATGACACGGCGCGACGAACGGTAGTTGTGCGTCAGCGTGCGTATGTCGAGCATGTCGCTCATCTGCGGAAACTCGCCCTTGATGTTGTTCAGCATACGCCAGTCGCCCGAACGCCAGCGGTAGATGCTCTGCTTCACGTCGCCCACAATCAGGTTGCCGTGCTCTTCGCTGTGGCTCATACACTCCTCGAGCAGCACCTTGAAGTTCTGCCATTGCACGGTGCTCGTGTCCTGGAACTCGTCGATCATCACGTTCTCCAGATGCGAGCCTATCTTCTCGAAGATGAACGGCGAGTCGGTGTCCTTGATGAGCGAGTGGAGTAGGGTGTGGGTGTCGCTGAGCAGGAAGCGGTTTGCCTCGACGTTCATCTCGCGCACCTTCCGCTCAATGCTGTTGAGCAGGCGCAGCTGGTTGAGATGCTTCAGCGTGAGCACCGCCGATGCGTACATCTTCCAGTTGCTTCGGCGTGTAGATTCTGCCTTTTCGAGAAGCGGCACGATGGTCTCCTCGGCGAAGTGGCGCAGCGATGGCGGTGCACTCTTCTTTGTCCAGCAGTCGGCTGAGCCTTCGTCGAGCGCCTTCTGCACTCTGCTGGTGATGATGCTCTCGTCGTATTGTCCGTTCTGCAGTTTGATGAAGTAGCCGGCAGGTCCCGACTTGCCGTAGCTAAGGTCGGTGATGTCAACGCCTTCCGTTTCGAGAGCCTCGAAGAACTCCGCCGCAACACTTTTCAGTTGCTTTTCTGCCTCGTCGCGTATGGTTCTGATGCGCTTGGTGTACTGCTCGAAGAAGCCCTTCTCGTGCAGCAATGTGTTAAGCTCCTTGCTCTTTGTCTTGTAGAACTCGCGGAAGATGTTCTCGCCGAACGACTTTATGTAGCCGATGACGTTCCAGTTCTTGTCGTCGTCGATGTTCTCCTTTATATAACCGAGAATCCACTTCAGCAGTTCGTCCTTTTCGCCCAGTTCGTCGATCATCTCGTCGACGGCGATGCTCTCAATTTGTCGGTCGTTAAGCTCGATGCGCAGGTTGGCCGTGAGGTCGAGCTCGCGTGCAAGATTGCGCAGCACGCTCTGGAAGAATGAGTCGATGGTCTCGATGCGGAAGTAGCTGTAGTTGTGTACAATATTAAAAAGAGCGATCTTGGCGCGATCGGACATAAACTGTTCGGTCACACCAAGCTCGCTCTTTATCTTTTCTATATAATCCTTCGACTTCGGGAGCTGCTTCCATATACCATAAAGCTGACTGAGGATACGTGTCTTCATCTCCTCAGTGGCTTTGTTCGTAAACGTAACAGCGAGTGTCGAACGGAAACTCATCGGGTTCTTGATGAGCAACTTTATGTATTCTACGGATAGCGTGAACGTCTTTCCGCTACCCGCACTTGCTTTGTATACGGTAAGTGCTTTCGCTTCTGTCGGTGTCATAATGGATTGTTAGTCAATACGTGTGATAGTCATGGCGATGTCCTCAGTAGGACGGTCGGCACGGTCGGTGTCGGCGTTCTGTATAGCGTCTACTACGTCCAGTCCTTCCTCTACCTCTCCGAACACGGTGTACTCGCCATCGAGGAACGGAGTGCCGCCAATGGTTGTGTAAGCCTCCATCTGCTCAGCACTGAATCCCACGGGATTCTGCTTGCATATCTCCTTCGCCTCCTTCATAAGACGCTCCTGCATTTCCTGCAGTCCGGCACGGTCGCGGTTCTTACGCATCTCCATAATCTCCTTCTTGTAGTAGGTCACAAGGTCGTTGAAGGTGATGGTCTCCTGGTTCTGCTTCATCTGCTTCTCCATCTGCTTGAGCTGTCCCTGGTTGTACTTCTCGCCGAGCACGATGTAGAACTGGCTGCCGCTCGACTCCTTGTTGGGGTTAACCTCGTCGCCTAAGCGTGCTGCAGCAAGAGCTCCGCGCTTGTGGAAGTGTGTAGGTGTGAACTCAGCCTCAATAGTGTAATCGGGGCCGCCTGCACCAAGCTGCTTGCCCTTTGGCGCATTCTTGCTGTCGGGGTCGCCGCCCTGCACCATGAAGTCCTTGATGACGCGGTGGAACAGCGTTCCGTTGTAGAAGCCCTCTTCAACGAGCTTCAGCATATTGTCACGATGTTTCGGGGTGTCGTCGTAGAGGCGCACGATGACATCGCCCTTCGGTGTCTCAATCTTTATCTTTGCCATTGTTATTATATATGAGATTAGTATTTATATGCAAAATTAATTATAAATTCTGTGAATGACGAATAAACAATTGTGTAAAGCTATTGTTTGTCAGATTTTATTTTTACCTTTGTCTTCATATTAAATGTTTTTACAACATAGTAATTATGGAAGAAAAGTTCAAATTTACAGACGAAGAAAGGACAACGCTCCTTGAGATAGCCGAGCAGTTGAAGTCGCTGATGGGTGACGAGTATGTGGAAGAAGATGCTGTCAAGGTACGTGCCCAAATCGAATCAGAACTCCAAGAGAATAAGATAAATAGAGATGTTTTCGGGCTAAATCCTATACTTATGAGTTTTCGCACGGCTCTGCTCGAGCTTGAGGAAATAGGCATGAAGCGCGACTGCGTGCTGTCGATATTGCTATACAATAGTGTGGCGAACGAGAGTCTCACAATCGAGCAGATAGAGAAGGAATACGGTGCGAGCATAGCGCATATCATCCGTGGCCTTGTTCGCATTCATGAGCTATACCGTAAGTCGCCGGTGATAGAGAGCGAGAACTTTCGCAACCTTCTGCTTTCGTTCGCCGAGGACATGCGCGTGGTACTGATTATGATATCGGAGCGCGTGGTGCTTATGCGCCATATCCGCGATACGGAGAACAACGAAGCGCAGCAGAAAGTGGCCGAAGAAGCGAGCTATCTGTATGCTCCGCTGGCACACAAGCTGGGTCTCTACAAGCTGAAGAGCGAGCTGGAAGACCTCAGTCTGAAGTATCTTGAGCACGACGCCTACTATATGATAAAGGAGAAGCTCAACGAGACGAAGCGCTCGCGCGATGCATATATAGAGAAGTTTATAAAGCCTATCGCCGAGAAGCTCGACGCCATGGGCATAAAGAGTCATATAAAAGGCAGAACGAAGAGCATACACTCGATATGGCAGAAGATGAAGAAGCAGCAATGCGGATTCGAGGGCATCTACGACCTCTTCGCTATACGCATCATCATCGACTCGCCGCTGAGCGAAGAGAAGATGCAATGCTGGCAGACCTACTCGCTCATCACCGACATGTACCAGCCTAACCCGAAGCGTCTGCGCGACTGGCTCTCGGTGCCGAAGTCGAATGGCTACGAGAGTCTGCACATAACCGTGCTCGGTCCGGAGCAGAAGTGGGTGGAGGTGCAGATACGCACCGAGCGCATGGACGAGATAGCCGAGAAAGGTCTGGCAGCGCACTGGCGCTATAAGGGCATCAAGGGCGATTCGGGCATAGACGATTGGCTCAACAACATACGAGCAGCGCTCGAAGCAGGCGACAGCTTGCAGCTTATGGACCAGTTCAAGATGGATCTGTACGAAGATGAGGTATTCGTGTTCACGCCGAAAGGCGATCTGCTGAAATTCCCGAAAGGCTCGACCGTGCTCGACTTCGCCTACCACATACACTCAGGCGTCGGCAACAAGTGTGTGGGCGGCAAGATAAACGGCAGGAATGTGTCGTTCAGAGAGGTGCTTCACTCGGGCGACACAATAGAGATTCTGACGCAGAACAACCAGACGCCGAAGCAGGAGTGGCTGAACATCGTGCAAAGCTCGAGGGCGAAGTCGAAGATACGCCTTGCGCTGAAGGAGCTGAAGGTGAAGGACGGAGTGTTTGCGAAAGAGATGCTCGAGCGCAAGTTCAAGAACCGAAAGATAGAACTTGAGGAGAGCGTGCTTTACCATCTCATCTCGAAGATGGGCTTCAAGGAGACTTCCGACTTCTACAGACAACTCGTAGACGAGAAGATAGACATCAACGATGTTGTGGACGGATACATAGCCGAGAAAGAACACGGTGCAAACCAGAAGATGGGCGCTGCGATACGTTCGGCAGAAGAGTTTGTGCTTGACAAAGACAATAATGCTAACAGCTTCCGCACAAAGTCGTCAGACGACGAGCTGGTTATCGACCGCAACCTTAAAGGCGTAGACTACTCGCTGGCACAATGCTGCCATCCTATCTACGGCGACCAGATATTCGGCTTCGTGACTGTGAACGGCGGCATCAAGATACATTGCCAGGACTGTCCGAACGCCCCCGAACTGCGTAAGCGTTTCGGCTATCGAATAGTGAAAGCAAGATGGAGCGGCAAGGGAACATCGCAGTATAACATCACGCTGCGCGTTGTAGGAAACGACGACCTCGGCATCGTGAACAACATCACAAGCATCATCTCTAAGGAGCAAAAGATAGTGATGAAGTCGATAAACATCGACAGTCACGACGGACTGTTCAGCGGCAATCTCAACGTGCTTATCGACGACACGTCGAAGCTCGACGCATTGTTGAAGAAGCTGCGCACCGTGAAGGGAGTAAAGTCGGTTACACGTTTGTAAAGATAAAGTTGTACTTTTTTATATACAAAATAAAGCCTTGGTAAATGTATGTACATTCTTGTGTATGAATGTTTTACTAAGGCTTTATTAAATTTTTATATAATGCTTATTCGGCGATTGCAGCGTCAAGTTCCTTTATGCCTTTTGTGGTGCAAATACCGCGCAGATAAAGGAAAATGGTGTTGTGCATGATTGTAGTTATGCTATATTCTTTATACATTTGGGTTTCCATAGCGTAGTTGGCAGACGCAGAACTTGTTTTAAGAATAATGTCGAAGTTGATGTCCGAACGGAAGAACCCCTCTCTTACACCACGTCTGAAGAATAGCAAGGCGTTGTTGTGGCGTTCAGCATTTAACTGTTCGAGATATGCTACAACCTGCTTGTACTTGCGTAGTTCAACTAAGAATAAAGGAGATACGTCCGCAATAGCAAGTAGTTTCTTCTTGTAAAACTCGATAATGATATCCATCACACTATGATTCTTGTTCTGGCTATACTGCACCATGTGGTCGTTGAACTCCTCCTCATGAATACGCACCGCCTCAAGCAGAAGCTCCTCTTTGTTAGAGTAAATCTCATACAACGTGCGTTTGGATATAGCAAGAGCATTTGCTATGTCATCCATTTTTACAGACTTCACGCCTTTGTGTAAAAATTCTGTCATAGCAGCCTTTAGTATTCTGTTGCGCAATTCCAACTTATAGCATGTTTGAGAACTTTCCTTGTGCATAAATCTTTGTTTATAATATGATGAATATCGCAATAATTTTTCACAAAAGTATAAAAAAACTTTCAAAGTGTTGCGAGTTTTTATGTTATTTTAAATAAAACGGGCGAAACAATCTTTTAAGCAATGCTTTTAATCCAAGCTTTTTCAGTAACTTTGCGGTGAAATTCTATATCTAATAATTATTTAATACAATGGTTAAAATCACAAAAGAAAGTGCATTGGAGTATCACGAAAGTGGACGTCCTGGCAAAATTGAGGTGAAGCCGACCAAGCCTTACCACACCCAGACCGACCTTAGTTTGGCGTATTCTCCTGGTGTAGCTTTCCCGTGTCTCGAGATTCAGCAGAATCCGGACGATGTGTATAAGTACACAGACAAAGGCAATCTTGTCGCCGTCATTTCAAACGGCACCGCCGTATTAGGTCTTGGCGACATTGGAGCAATGAGCGGTAAACCAGTTATGGAAGGCAAAGGCCTGCTCTTTAAAATATATGGCGGCATCGACGTATTCGATATCGAGGTTGCTGAAAAGAATCCGGAGAAGTTCTGCGAGGCAGTAGAGAAGATTGCACCGACCTTTGGTGGTATCAACCTTGAGGATATTAAGGCACCAGAGTGCTTCTATATTGAAGAGCGTCTGAAGAAGACTCTCGACATCCCCGTGATGCACGACGACCAGCACGGCACAGCCATCATCTCGGCAGCCGGTTTGAAGAATGCGCTTGAGGTAGCTGGCAAGAACATCGCTGACGTAAAGATTGTTGTAAACGGAGCAGGTGCAGCTGCCATAAGCTGCACAAAGTTGTACGTAGCGCTTGGCGCAAGAGTGGAGAATATCGTGATGCTCGACTCGAAGGGTGTTATCACCGCCGACCGTCCGAACCTCACTCCGCAGAAGGCTCTGTTCGCCACAAAGCGCACCGACGTACACACCCTTGAGGAAGCCGTGAAGGGCGCCGACGTGTTCGTCGGACTCTCTAAGGGCAACGTGCTCTCGCAGGATATGATTCGCTCTATGGCAGACCAGCCAATCGTGTTCGCCCTTGCCAATCCCGTGCCCGAGATCAGCTACGAGGATGCAATGGCAAGCCGCCCCGACGTGCTCATGTCTACTGGCAGAAGCGACTATCCCAACCAAATAAACAACGTAATCGGTTTCCCGTACATCTTCCGTGGAGCACTCGACGTTCACGCCAAGGCTATCAACGAGGAGATGAAGATGGCTGCCGTTCATGCCATTGCCGACCTCGCAAAGCAGCCCGTGCCCGATATCGTGAACGAGGTATATCATGTTAACGACCTCACGTTCGGTCCGAAATACTTTATCCCGAAACCCGTCGACCCCCGTCTTATCACAGAGGTGAGTGCGGCTGTTGCCAAGGCTGCAATGGAGAGTGGAGTAGCACGCAAAGCCATCACCGACTGGGACGCCTACAAGAAGAATCTTATGGAGCTGCTGGGTCAGGAGACAAAGCTCACACGCAACCTCCACGACACAGCCCGTCTGCATCCGCAGCGCGTAGTGTTCGCCGAGGGCGGTCACCCGTCTATGATGAAGGCTGCCGTTCAGGCACGCCTTGAGGGCATCTGCCATCCGGTACTTCTCGGCAACCCCGACCGTCTGCAACGACTTGCCCAGCGTCTGAAGCTAAGTCTTGAGGGCATTGACATCGTAGACATGCGTGCCGATCAGGAGCAGGGACGCCGTGCCACATACGCTAAGCATCTCGCGAAGAAGCGTGCACGTCAGGGCTACACCTTCGAGGAGGCATACGACAAGATGTATGAGCGCAACTACTTCGGTATGATGATGGTAGAAACGGGCGATGCCGATGCATTCATCACCGGTCTTTACACTAAGTATTCTAACACCATCAAGGTTGCGAAGGAGGTGATTGGTATTCGTAAGGAGTATAGCACATTTGCAACAATGCATATCCTTAATACAAAAAAAGGCGTATTCTTTGTGTCTGACACACTCATCAACCGCCATCCCGACGAGCATATTCTTGCCGATGTGGCACGCCTCTCGGCTAACACCGTACGCTTCTTCAACGAGGAACCTAACATAGCAATGATTAGCTACTCTAACTTCGGCACCGACGAGGTAGGTAGCCCGGTTAAGGTACATGCGGCAGTCGATGATTTGCAGCAACGCTACCCTGACTTGTGTATCGATGGCGAGATGCAGGTGAACTTTGCGCTAAATAAGCAGTTGCGCGATGACAAGTATCCATTCACACGTCTGAAGGGTAAAGATGTCAACACTCTCGTGTTCCCGAATATGAGTAGTGCACAGAGCAGCTACAAAATGTTGCAGGCACTTGACCCGGATGCCGAGATCATAGGCCCGATTCAGATGGGCTTGAATAAGCCAATCCACTTTACCGACTTTGAGAGTTCGGTACGTGACATAGTGAACATTACGGCTGTGGCTGTGATTGATGCTTATGTTACAAAGAAGATAAGTGGACATAATTAATTACAATTGAGAACAGACCGTTCGGAGTTTCATGTTATGAAATGCACGATTGTGGCAACTCCGAATGGTCTGTTCTCATTTTTTTCATTTGACAGGCTTTTGTAAAAAGCCTATATATTGTCCTTTAGTTCTTTAGATATTGTGATTAAGTGGCACTTCTACAATGTTTAAGTGCCACATCTGCTATGCTTAAGTGCCACTTGCAGATAATAAAACATCAACTTTACTTAGGTAGAAGTTAGAAGTATAGGCTAAAAAAGTCGTATTCTATTTTGTATTCTCTTCTATTTCCACTAAATTTGTAGTATAAAACAAACAAGATGAATACATTTACACGAATAATATCTGATGCGCTTGGCTTGCCACAGCGCGGAGTGGAGAACACACTACAGTTGCTCGACGAGAATTGCACCATACCATTCATCAGTCGCTACCGCAAGGAGATGACCGGCAACATGGACGAGGTGCAGGTGTCAGACATTGCGCTGATGCGCGAGAAACTCACCGACATTGCGAAGCGCAAGGAGACAATACTTTCTACCATCGAGGCTCAGAGCAAACTTACCGACGAGTTGCGCAAGCGTATTGAAGATTGTTGGACGCTGTCCGAACTTGAAGATATATATCTGCCATACAAGCCGAAGCGCCGTACAAAGGCAGACATTGCCCGTCAGAACGGACTCGAACCGCTTGCCAACGCCATTCTGCTGCAACTCGATAAGAACATCAATCGTACAGCTGAGCGTTTCGTGAAAGGCGAAGTGAAATCGATGGAAGAGGCTCTCGAGGGTGCGAAGTTCATTATAGCCGAAGCTGTCAACGAAAACGAGAATGTGCGCAAATCGGTAAGAAGTGTGTACAGACGCGAAGCCGTCATCACCTCGAAGGTGGTGAAGGCTAAAGCGGATACGGAGGAGGCGCAGAAATACCGCGACTATTTTGAGTTCTCAGAGTCGCTCCGCCGTTGTTCGTCGCATCGATTGTTGGCAATGCGTCGTGGTGAGCGTGAGGGATTTTTGAAGGTGAGCATCTCTGCTAATGACGAGGTATGCAAAGATAAGATAAAGGCGCAATACGTCCGTGGCTACGGTGAGTGCAGTAAACTCGTTGCCGAGGCTGCCGACGATGCTTTCAAGCGACTACTCAAGCCTTCCATCGAGACAGAGTTCTCCGTGTCGAGCAAACAGACTGCCAATCAAGAGGCTATCAGCGTATTCGCTGAAAACTTGCGCCAACTTCTTCTTGCTGCTCCGCTCGGACAGAAGCGTGTCATGGGTGTAGACCCTGGTTTCCGCACCGGTTGCAAGGTGGTTTGTCTCGACGCACAGGGCACACTGCTCCATTTCGAGGCTATCTATCCGCATCCGCCCAAGAGCGATACCCGTGGCGCAGCACGCCAGGTGTTGGGCATGGTGGAGAAATATGGTATAGAGGCGATTGCTGTGGGTAACGGTACGGCAAGCAGAGAGACGTCGGCTTTCCTAAAGGAGATAGGTCTTGACCCAAAGATACATGTCTTCGTGGTGAGCGAGGATGGTGCTTCGGTTTATTCGGCTTCGGAGGCTGCACGCGAGGAGTTCCCCGACGAGGATGTCACGGTGCGTGGTGCCGTCTCCATCGGTCGCCGACTCATGGACCCGCTCGCTGAACTCGTGAAGATCGACCCTAAGAGCATCGGTGTCGGCCAGTATCAGCACGATGTGGACCAGTCGGAGCTGAAGAAATCTCTTGATATGGTTGTGGAGTCGTGTGTGAATACCGTCGGCGTCAATCTCAACACAGCCAGTCGCCATCTGCTAACATACGTCAGCGGTCTGAACACCACGACAGCTAAGAACATTGTAGAGTACAGAGAGAAGAACGGAGCGTTCAAGTCACGTGCGGAACTGAAGAAGGTGCCGCGTCTTGGTCCGGCTACGTTCGTGCAGTGTGCCGGCTTCCTGCGCATTCCGAATGCGAAGAATCCGCTTGACAACAGTGCCGTACATCCCGAAAGTTACGACATCGTCAAGCGCATGGCAGAGGACAAAGGCTGTACCGTAGCACAACTGATTGAGGATAAGAACCTGCAGAAGACCATAAAGCTCGATGCCTATGTCACACCGACCGTCGGTATGCTTACGCTCACCGATATCATGGCTGAGTTACAACGACCAGGTCGCGACCCACGTGCTGCGGTTGAGGTGTTCGAGTTCGACCCACGTGTGCACGAGATAGGCGATTTGCAGGTGGGTATGCTTCTGCCTGGCATCGTGACGAACATCACGAACTTCGGGGCTTTTGTAGATGTAGGTGTGCATCAGGACGGACTTGTACATATCTCGCAGCTTGCTGACCGATATGTGAAGGACCCGAACGATGTTGTGAAGCTGCATCAGCATGTGGTAGTGCGTGTGACGGAAGTGGATTGCAAGCGCCAACGTATATCGCTGTCGATGAAGGAGTAGGAAGGTTGGAGGCTTTAGCCTCCTTCCTTACATGTATATTCTAACAATGGTATATTCTAAAAAAAGTATAAGATGAAATCGATATTGTTAATTGCTGCGTGCATCGTTGCTATGGGATTTGCTGTTGCAAGCTGTCGTTTCGCTCCTTCGCCGAAGTTGGGTGATACGGTTGCGTCTTCGGTGTTTGAACCTGCCGACACGGGTTTGATAAACAAGAAGACGCGAGCAAAGGTGGCAGATACGACAATCGTTGCAGATAGCGTTGGATTGTACTACATCGGTAGCGGTTCGACCAAACAATTCCTGCAACTCGTGTCCTACCCATCGCGCCGAGACACCACCGTGTATGGCAAAACTCTACATATAAAAGTGAAAGGATCCGCCGAGATAAACAACGTAGTAAGAGTGAAGTATTACTTGCTCAACGGAAAGGATTCGCTTGTGAAAGAAGTGGAGCAGGTGGAATTCTCCTAATCACCCAGCTCTTATGGCTTATGTTCGTCATGCTTCTCTAACAAAATGAGGAACGGTCGTGTCACCTAACTGTGGAGCGAATTCAAAACACTCATAACTGAATCCGCTAAGTTCCTCTGGAGTGACGAGACGATTGTTCAGAATAAAGCGTACCATCGCTCCACGACATGATTTTGCCCATACCGCCTGCGTCTTCAAACTGCCGTCTTTTTGTCGTATGTAGAAGTGAGGCTGAACAACCGTCACTTCCTTGCATACCCTTTTCCAATCGAAAAGATGTTCGTATTCCTCGGTAGAGAGATGCAGGAGAATGCCATCATCAGCTTGCACGCTCGCGATAAGCACATCTGTCAGTTTGTCTCTCCAAAAATGATTGATAGGTTTATCGTTTGTGGTTTCGAGAGAGACGTAATGTTCCATGCGATAGGGTACGACGGCATCCATGGGACGGAGTAATCCGTAGAGAAAGCATGTAATCCAGAGATGTTTCTGAGCGTATTCTAAAGCCTCTTCGCTCAAGGTGGCAGCACGCAGATGCTTATATGCCTGACCATTGTAAGCAAGCAGGGCTGGCATCTTTTCGGCAACCACGAAGTTCTGGTAGCGTATCCAGTTTTCCGTGGCAATCTTCTTACTGCAATTAAGTTGACGAGCCAAATCCTCCATATCCATTTTTGCCATTTCTGCAGCCAGCATGTCGGCTGTGGTCTGAAAGAGTGGTGTTGAGAGTGGCTTTCTGTCTGTCTTGCCAAACATAATTTTGGCATTTGCTAATAGTATCTGCATATTATTATTTAAATCATTCGTTTCTAAAATTAAATTATTAATGTCTTGTTATCTGAAATGTCTCTTGCAAAGGTACGATTTTTTTTGTATTTGTATCAATTCTGTTTATAGACATGATTCTACGATCTTTGCTTCAGGTGCAAAATATGTTAATGCGTTAAACTTTTGGGGTGAGATTCGTTAACATAAAGCTCTAAAGCAGCCAAAGGAAAATAAGAGAGGTTGGAACGTAAACAGTTGGGAATGAGCAGATTTGCACAAAGTT
>ERZ773177.880-NODE-880-length-15939-cov-2.82599_pt1 | contig 15939 bp, 7 predicted proteins | sample MGYA00580534_ERZ773177 | MGnify/ENA primary metagenome ERZ773177 (study PRJEB29015, sample SAMEA2737872) | human gut metagenome | biome: human gut; feature: human-associated habitat; material: faeces | place: China | collected 2012 ...
TTTAGAAGGACTTGAGGCAGTCAGAAAAAGACCGGGTATGTATATAGGAAGTGTCACAACAAAGGGACTAAACCATCTGATATATGAGATTGTGGACAACTCAGTAGATGAGCATCTCGCAGGTGCCTGTGATACCATAAGAGTAACTCTTGAGAAAAACGGTTCGTGTACGGTAGAGGATAACGGACGTGGAATACCTGTAGGTATGCATGCTAAGGGTGTATCTGCGGCGCGTATTCTCGACACTGCACGCAGGAGGTAAATTTGACAATTCTGTATACAAGACCAGTGGAGGCCTGCACGGAGTTGGTTCGTCGGTGGTAAATGCATTATCCACATATATGGATGTGGAGATAAGCAGGGATGGCTTTATCCACCATGACAGATATGAAAAGGGTGTTCCTGTTGTGGAGCTTGAAAATGGCCTGCTCCCTACTTTAGGCAAAACCAAAAAAACAGGAACAAGGATTAATTTTCTGCCTGACCCGGAGATTTTTGAGAAGACAAGATTCAAGGAAGAGGATGTAAAGAACAGACTGAAGGAGACTGCATATCTCAATCCGAAGCTTACCATCATATACGAGGACAAACGAGGCGATGAGACAGAGCATATTGAGTATCATGAGCCTGAGGGTATTATCGGTTTTGTAAAGGATTTAAATAAAAATATAGAAAAGCTGCATGATGTCATTTACTTTACAGGAGAGAGTGAGAATATAAAGGTTGAGGTGGCTTTCCAGTATACAAGCGAGTTCCATGAAAATATACTTGGTTTTTGTAACAATATATACAATTCTGAGGGTGGAGCGCATATCACAGGTTTTAAGACAGCCTTTACAGGTATTATAAATTCATATGCCAGAGAGCTTGGTATATTAAAGGACAAGGATGCGAATTTCAACGGAGCAGATGTCAGAAACGGCATGACTGCTGTAGTGTCAGTAAAGCATCCTGACCCTAGATTCGAGGGTCAGACAAAGACAAAACTTGACAATCAGGATGCAAACCGTGCTACTGCCAAGGTGACAAATGATGAGGTACCGCTTTATTTTGACAAGAATCTTGAGGTCTTAAAGACGGTAATATCATGTGCTGAGAAGGCCGCAAAGATTAGAAAAGCTGAGGAGAAGGCAAAGACCAATCTGCTCACAAAGCAGAAGTTTTCCTTTGATTCAAACGGAAAGCTTGCAAACTGTGAGAGCAGGGATGCTTCTAAGTGCGAGATTTTCATAGTCGAGGGAGATTCGGCCGGAGGCTCGGCAAAGATGGCAAGAAACCGTATGTTTCAGGCAATCATGCCGATTCGAGGCAAGATTTTGAATGTTGAAAAGGCAAGTATTGATAAGGTACTGGCAAACGCTGAAATAAAGACAATGATAAATGCGTTTGGCTGCGGATTTTCGGAAGGATATGGAAATGATTTTGATATAACAAAGCTTCGCTATGACAAAATCATCATTATGGCCGATGCCGATGTGGACGGAGCTCATATCTCCACACTGCTTTTGACTCTGTTCTTCAGGTTTATGCCTGAGCTTATTTTAGAGGGACATGTATATGTTGCCATGCCTCCGCTTTACAAGGCTATTCCGTCAAAGGGCGAGGAAAAATATTTGTATGACGATGCGGAGCTTGACAAGTATAGAAAGACACATACAGGCAAGTTTACGTTGCAAAGATATAAGGGTCTTGGAGAGATGGATGCGGATCAGCTTTGGGATACCACACTAAATCCCGCAACAAGGATGCTAAAGCGTATTGAAATAGAGGATGGGCGCCTGGCAAATGATGTGACATCACTGCTTATGGGTAGTGATGTGCCACCGAGAAAAGAGTTCATATACGAGCATGCGCATGACGCGGAGCTGGATGTGTAAGCATGACGCTTCTGCTTTTGGTTCTCAGTGGTTCTGAATAGTTAAGCAGTATTTATAATCGGAGAAAGACATGGATAGAAATATAGATAACAATGTAGACAACAATATAATTCAGACCGAATATTCGGAGCTGATGCAGAAATCATATATTGACTATGCGATGAGTGTCATTATAGCAAGAGCCCTGCCGGATGTGCGCGATGGGCTTAAGCCTGTACAAAGGCGTACACTTTATGATATGCATGAGCTGGGCATCAGGTACGACAAGCCATACCGAAAGAGTGCGCGTATAGTCGGTGATACAATGGGTAAATATCATCCACACGGCGATTCATCAATCTATGATGCGATGGTTGTTTTGGCACAGGACTTCAAAAAGGGCATGCCGCTTATCGATGGACACGGTAATTTTGGCTCAATCGAGGGAGACGGAGCCGCTGCCATGCGTTATACTGAGGCAAGACTTCAAAAAATCACACAGGAAGCATATCTTGCTGATCTTGACAAAAATGTGGTTGATTTCATTCCAAACTACGACGAGACAGAAAAAGAGCCAGAGGTGCTTCCGGTCAAGGTGCCGAACCTTTTGATAAATGGAGCAGAGGGTATAGCAGTCGGCATGGCTACAAGCATTCCGCCACACAATTTTGGCGAGGTGGTTGACGGTGTGATTGCTTATATGAAAAATCCTGATATCACCACAGCCGAGATGATGCAGTATATAAAGGGACCTGATTTTCCGACAGGAGGCATTGTTGCAAATCAGGATGATCTTGCAGCGATATATGAGACCGGACAGGGAAAGATAAAAATCCGTGGAAGAATCGAAATAGAGAAGGGAAAGGCAGGAAAGGACAAGCTTGTCATTACAGAAATCCCATACACAATGATTGGTGCCAATATAGGAAAATTCTTAAATGATGTCTATTCACTTGTCGAGTCAAAGGCGACAACGGATATTGTGGATATAACCAACCAGTCATCGAAAGAGGGAATAAGAATTGTCTTAGAGCTTAAAAAAGGTGCTGATGTTGAGGCACTTAAGAATCTTTTGTATAAAAAGACAAAGCTGGAGGATACATTCGGTGTAAATATGCTGGCCGTCGCAAATGGAAGACCTGAGACGCTTGGTCTTGTACCAATAATAAGGCACCATGTCAATTTCCAGTATGAGATTGCAAAAAGAAAGTATGAGACACTTCTTGCAAAGGAGCAGGAGAAAGAAGAAATACAGCAGGGACTCATAAAGGCCTGTAACGTGATAGATCTGATTATTGAAATATTAAGAGGAAGCCGTGACCAGAAAATGGCAAAGGCATGTCTCATAAACGGAGAGACAGAGGGGATTAAATTTAAGTCAAAGGCTTCAGAAGCCATGGCAGCCCAGCTTTGCTTTACTGAGCGTCAGGCAGCTGCTATCCTTGAAATGCGTCTGTACAAGCTGATTGGACTCGAAATTGAGGCTCTGATTAAGGAGCACGAGGAGACCAGGGCAAAGATTGCAGAGTACAGCGATATTTTAGAGCATCGCTCATCCATGGCAAAGGTTATTATGAAGGAGCTTAAAGCGTTCCGCAAGGAGTATGCAAGGGACAGACGCACGGAGCTTGACAATCTTGAGGAAGCTGTTGTGGTCAAAAAAGAGCTTGAGGTATCGGATGTAGTGCTGCTTATGGACCGCTTCGGCTATGTGAAGACAGTAGATACTTCAACCTATGATAGAAACAAAGATACAGCTGACGCAGAGAACAAGCTGATATTGAAGGTTAAAAATATAGATAAGCTGTGCATTTTCACAAACAAGGCAAACATGCATCTTGTCAAGGTGTTAGACCTGCCTTACGGTAAATTCCGTGACAAGGGCACACCTATTGACAATGTAAGCAACTATGACAGCAGTAAGGAGGATATAGTATTTATAGCACCTCTTATGGATGTTGAAAAGCACAAGCTTATATTTGGAACGAAGTCAGCCATGATAAAGCTCGTGGATGGTGCTGAGTTTGTGGTGACACGAAAGACCTCGCAGGCTACAAAGCTCATGGATGATGATGAGCTGTTGTTTGTTGACATGCTTTCAGAGAATGCTACAATGGTAATGCGTTCAAAGAAGGAGATGTTCCTTCGAATCGACTGTGGCACTATTCCTGAAAAGAAAAAGGCAGCGGTAGGTGTCAGGGGAATGAGACTTGACAGAGAGGATGAGCTTACTGACATTTATCTGCTTAATGACCAGGAGGAAAAAGAGGTCGAGGTAAAGGGTAAGCAGGTGGCACTTCACAGGCTGCACATTGCAAACCGTGACACTAAGGGCGTAAAGAAATAATATATCGCATGACAATATAACGTAAAGCATAAACTGTGTATGGTTTTGAGTATGTATGGACTGGAACAGTTAAAATATCTGACATGAAAGGAAGCGATGAGCTTGTTGGACAAATTAAGAGAGCTTGGCATTTCAGAAAATCTGATTAAGGAAATTGAAAAGTTTCGCTCGCAGTATCCGGTGGACAAGGAGTATGAGTCAAGAATCCCCGTGCCTACACAGTTTTATTACGGAAGCGATGTGTGGGAGCAGGCTATAACAGCTGTTTTGTGTGGAGAAAATCTGCTTTTAGTCGGAGAAAAGGCCACAGGAAAGAACCTTTTCGCAGAGAATCTGGCAGGTGTATTTAACAGACCACGCTGGGATGTGTCATTTCACGTAAATATGGATGCAGCATCACTTATCGGAACCGATACTTTTCGCGCCGGAGAGGTATCCTTCAGACCGGGACCAGTGTATACAGCAGCAAAAACCGGCGGCTTTGCGGTGCTTGATGAGATAAATATGGCAAAGAGCGAGGCTATGGCAGTGCTTCATGCCACACTTGATTTCAGACGGACAATAGATGTGCCGGGCTATGATAGATTATCTCTTCATCCGGCAACAAGATTTATTGCCACGATGAATTACGGCTATGCAGGCACAAAGGAGCTGAATGAGGCTCTTGTATCACGTTTTGCGGTCATCCGGATGCCTATGATTTCAAAAGAGAGTCTTGTGAAGCTCATAAAGGAGCATTATCCTGCAATACGTGAAGCGGGAGCAAATGAGCTTGCGGAGGTATTTCTTGAGCTGCATGCAAAGTGTGAGAATGGCGAGATATCATCAAAGGCACTTGATCTGCGTGGTCTCATCGGTTCAATTGGTATGATGGAAAAGGGCTTGAATGTATATACAGCCCTGGATATGGGTATAACAAACAAGAGCTTTGATGAGTATGAGCAGACTCTTATCCGTGATACAATCCGTGCAAGAATCTCAAGGAAGATGAGCGGAGAGCAGCTGTTTTGTTGATATGAGCTTGTGACATATGAAGGAATGGAACATATGGAAGAACAGGATATAAAGGAAGCAAAAAGAGCAAGAAACTTCATATGGATGGCGGCCTGTGACTATGACATAGAGCCGCTTTTTCTGGCATTTGCACCTGATGGATCCGCTGATATTTATCTGAATCTGATTATTGGGCTTGAATACAAGTGGTATGAGCATGACAAGATAGATGCCTTATTCAATCAGCTGACAGGAAAAAACGCCATGCTTTATGAGGGGCTTTTATGGATAGGTTTGGAAAATGCCCTGTATGAAAAGGAGAGACAAACGAGGCCTGCACTGTATGATTTAAGGCTTGAGTACGCGAAAAAGAGCCTTGCAGGAGTCAATAAAAACAGGGAGTATTCGAGGATTGATATAATCAGAAATGCACATTGCAGAAGGATACTTGGAAAGCCATCAGGTCTTTGCAAAGAGGATGAAGAGATACTGCATGCTTTTTGCTTTACACCTGATATGACAACTGATGAGATTATAGTGAAAACGAGAGAAAATCTGTGGAAGTATTTCTCGTATAAGCCGATAAAGGTGGCAAAGCCACAGGGCATATATTTTTTACAGAAGGTAGCAGGAGCATTTCACTCAATAGGAAAAGTCAGCACACAGTATGTCAGAGCGAATAGCTTTTATAATAAAAATATGGCCTCGGACACAGCGGCTTTGTCTATGGAGCATTCAAAGAGATATCTGCTGCAGTTTGCACTGCAGAAAGATCCAATAGAAGCGAAGCGATATGTGACAGCCTGCTTTGGAAAAAGCATGTATTCTGACAGGCAGCAGGCCGAGATGGAGAAAAAGCTCTGTGTAGGAAATCACAAAAACTGTCACTTGCTTTTTACCAGAGGTATTGCGCCGGAGAAAAAGCAGTCTGTACCTGATGAGATTGACAACAAAAGAGAGCGCAGGGAAATTCTTGCATTTACAAAAGAGACAGCCATGCAATACGACAAGAATAAAAAGCATTTTGAAAAAAACATGGCAGTGTATCAAAACAGTATAAGGAGACTTACAGAAAGCCTTAGAATGCACCTGGAGACAGCAGATGAGACATTTATGGATGCTTCAACACACGGCCGTATAAAGCCTGCGAGAGTATGGAAGGCGCTGTATCTGGACAATCCGCGTGTTTTTGAGCGAAAAGATGAGGTGGAGACGCCTGGCTTTTCTGTCGACATACTGATGGATGCGTCTTCTTCCAGAAAGCAGATGCAGCAGAAGATAGCAGCACAGGCATATGTACTGTCAAAGAGCCTGACAAATTGTGGCATACCGGTGCAGATTTACTCATACTGCAGCATAAGAGGCTACACGGTGATGCATATTTTTAAGGAATATGACGATTATGGTGTGGAGGATGAATTATTTCATTTTGTTGCGGCAGGAAATAACAGGGATGGCCTTGCTCTGCGTGCGGCATCACATCTGATGGAGCTAAGCCCAAAGCCAAAGAAGTTACTTTTCATGTTTTCAGATGCAAGCCCACAGGATGATCAGATAGCAGGGGAGGGAGCCTTTTATAAGGACCGGGAGTACACTGATGCTCTTGCTGTTAAGGACACCGTAAATGAGGTGCAGAGGCTTAAAAACCATGGAATAGACGTAATTGGCATCTTCATGGGAAGTGAGCATGACAGTGAGCTTGCAACAAAGATATTCGGCAGAAGTCTCGTGAAGATAAAGAGTATCAACGAGTTTGCCGATGCTGTCGGACGAGTGTTAAATGAGATACTGACCTAGCATTTTAATTAAAAGTACAATAAATTTAGAGCAATGGAGATAACAAATGAAAGCAATATTATTTGATTTGGACGGAACGCTGATCGACTCATCCGAGGGCATCACAAAGTCGGCACAATATGCACTTTCACACTTTGGCATAGATGAGCCGGACAGAAACAGTCTGTTTTTCTTTATAGGACCGCCGCTCATAAACACATTTATGGAGCATTACGGATTTACTAAGGAGAGAGCACTTGAAGCGGTCGAAAAGTACAGAGAGCGCTATAACAAAATAGGTATATTTGAATGTTCGCTTTTTCCGGGAGTAAAGGAATGCATGGAGGCGCTTAAAGCAGCCGGCTATAGGATAGGACTTGCATCATCGAAGCCGGAAAAATCGTGCGAGCGTATTTTGGAGCATTTTGGAATACTTGATATGTTTGATGAGGTGGTCGGAGCTACATTTGACGGCAGGATAGATACAAAGGAAGAAGTACTTAACGAGGTGATGCGCCGGTGGTCAGACATTCCAAGGGATGAGATGTGTTTAATCGGAGATACTATGTTTGACATTGAAGGGGCAAATCGTGTCAATGTACCAAGCATAGCGGTAAGCTTTGGCTTTGGAGATGTTAACGAGATGGTGAGTGCCGGTGCAAAAGCTGTGATAGATGATTTAAGGCAGCTTCCGGATGTACTTTTAAAGCTTTTCGATTAGCTTTTATGAAAATGCAATGCATTGAGACCTGAGGTTATAAACAGTAGATAGGAATGGGATTTCATGAATAAGAATTTAAAATTAAGAGCGATAGTGTGGGAGATAATTGTCCCGGTTGTGCTTTACTACATTGTTTTTCTGAGCGCAATGTACTTTATTTTTGCGTTTATCGGACACACAGCTTCGACATACATGATAGCGCAGATAATATCTGCAGCAATTACAATACCATTTATGTATTTTGCAAGCTATAAGCCGACACAGCAGATGTTTGTCAAAAAACCAAAGATAGACAGGGCACTTTTTATAAATGTGCTGTGGGTGATTGTGATTACACTTTTCATTTCATTTGCGCTCAATAATATCATCACCATGTCACCGCTTATCGGGCTCTCGGAAGGATATGCCAGGGCGAATGAGAGCTTTTATGCAAGCACTCTTGTAATTGAGCTGATTGGCTCGGCAATTCTTTCTCCGATTATGGAGGAGCTTGTTTTCAGAGGCATTGTATTTGGAAATATGCGCAAAATAATGAATGTGCCACAGGCGGTATTTTTGTCGGCGCTTTTGTTTGGGCTCATTCATTTTAATATAGTGCAGTTCGTTTATGCTTTTTTACTTGGCCTTGTGCTTGCAGCTTTTATGTATAAGTCAGGGCATGTGTATGCGGCCATGATTGGACATATCACCGCAAATGCGTTTGCAGTCATAAGGACAGAGACCGGTATTTTGAAGTGGACTGTTGATGGCAGTGTAATGGCATGGGTGGTATCTGTCATGTGCCTTGGTGTTGGTGCTGTGATATTTTATTATTATGCGAAGCACACAGAAGGAACTGTTTAGCATGGACCAAAACGGAGTGCAGACAAAGTACAAGTATCGTGCAGTTTTACGAATATGAGCAATGCGATTTAGGATAGTTACCGGATGTTTATAAAAATCAGCTATACAATAAAAAGTATAGCTGATTTTTTTATGATATAAGACATGAAAAACTACTGAAACACATACACAATTCAGACACAATTTGCTGAAACAGTGTTTTGTGTCTTGCTTTATTGAAAAAAATTTTGGAGTTTTAAAAAGTAAATTGTGTGTATACCCTTATAAAAAAGATAAAAATACGACTATAGTCAGAAAAATGAGTTTATAATATTAAGTTATCAAATAATCAGACAATAACGAGAAAAAAACTATTTACATTGAGCTTTCATAGTTGTAAAATCATAAACAGGAAATGATTCACTTCTTAATAAGTTATCCGTTAACAAATTTACACTAGGAAAGGAAGAACCTATGAGTAAACAATGGAATGAAAGCACAGCCACAGCTAAGGGATTATATGATCCTCGCTACGAGCATGATAACTGTGGAATTGGTGCAGTAGTAAATATCAAAGGTATCAAAACACATGAGACAGTCGAGAATGCTTTAAAGATTGTTGAGAACTTAAAGCACAGAGCCGGAAAAGACGCTGATGGTAAGACGGGAGACGGTGTCGGCATCCTGCTTCAGATTTCTCATAAGTTTTTTAAGAAGGTTACAAAGCCACTTGGAATAGATCTTGGAGACGAGAGAGATTACGGTGTGGGAATGTTTTTCTTCCCTAATGATGAGTTCAAGACTATTCAGGCAAAGAAGATGCTTGAGGTTATCGTGGAGAAGGAAGGCCTTGAATTTCTCGGATGGAGAGAAGTGCCTACAGAGCCTGATAAGCTTTCTAAAAAAGCCAGAGATTGTATGCCATGCATCATGCAGTGCTTTGTAAAAAGACCTGAGGATGTTGAGAGAGGACTTGAGTTTGACAGAAAGCTGTATGTTGCAAGACGTGTTTTCGAGCAGTCAAACGACAATACCTATGTGGTTTCCTTCTCAAGCAGAACAATCGTATATAAGGGAATGTTCCTTGTAGAGCAGCTCAGACAGTTCTTCATGGATTTACAGGATCCTGATTATGAGTCAGCAATCGCCACAGTACATTCAAGATTCTCTACAAATACAAACCCAAGCTGGGAGAGATCTCATCCAAACAGATTTATCGTACACAATGGTGAGATTAATACTATTCTTGGAAACTCTGACAAGATGTCAGCACGTGAGGAGAACATGGAGTCTCCTAAGCTTAAAAAAGAGTTCCAGAAGGTTCTGCCGGTTATCAATGCGGCAGGATCTGATTCAGCAATGCTTGATAATGCGCTTGAATTCCTGGTAATGAGTGGTATGGAGCTTCCACTTGCCGTTATGATAATGATTCCTGAGCCATGGGCAAACAATTCAATCATGACCCAGAAGAAGAAGGATTTCTACCAGTATTACGCTACAATGATGGAGCCATGGGATGGTCCGGCTTCAATCGTATTCTCAGATGGTGATCTGGTGGGAGCAGTGCTTGACAGAAACGGACTTCGTCCATCACGTTACTATGTGACAGATGATGATTATCTTATTCTTTCATCTGAGGTCGGAGTACTTGAGATTGACCCTACAAAGATTGTGAAAAAGGATCGTCTCCGTCCGGGAAAGATGCTCCTTGTGGATACTGTCGCAGGAAAAATCATAGATGATGATGAGCTCAAGGAGAGATATGCAGACAAGCAGCCTTATGGTGAGTGGATTGACAGATACATGGTAAATCTTAAGGATTTAAAGATTCCTAACCAGAGAGTACCTGAGTATACAAAGGAAGAGCGCCAGAGAATGCAGAGAGCCTTCGGTTACACATATGAGTCACTCAAGGATTCAATCCTTCCGATGGCTAAAAATGGTGTTGAGGGCACAGCTGCAATGGGTACTGATACACCGCTTGCAGCTTTATCAGGTAACAGGGAGCCGTTATTCAACTACTTTAAGCAGCGCTTCGCACAGGTAACAACCCCGCCTATCGATTCAATCCGTGAGGAGGTTGTCACATCAACCACACTCTATATCGGTGAGGCCGGAAACGTGCTTGAGGAGAAGCCGGAAAACTGCCGTGTACTTAAGATTAACAATCCAATCCTTACAAACACCGACCTTATGAAGATTAAGAATTTAAAGGCCGATGGCTTTAAGGTAGAGGTTTTACCTATTATATATTACAAGAACACAAGTCTTGAGAAAGCTGTAGACAGACTTTATATAGAGGCTGACCGTGCATACAGGGACGGAGCCAACATTATTATCCTTTCAGACAGGGGTGTTGATGAGAACCACGTTGCAATTCCTTCACTGCTTGCAGTTGCTGCATTGCAGCAGTATCTTGTAAAGACAAAAAAGAGAACATCGCTTTCGCTCATTCTTGAGTCAGGAGAGCCGAGAGAGGTTCATCATTTTGCTACACTGCTTGGCTTTGGTGCAAGTGCAATCAACCCTTATCTGGCACAGGATACAGTTAAGCAGCTTGTTGACGAGCATATGCTTGACAAAGATTATTATGCAGCAATCGATGATTACAACCATGCAATCATCACAGGTATCGTAAAAATTGCAGCAAAGATGGGTATTTCAACCATCCAGTCATATCAGGGCTCAAAGATTTTTGAGGCAATCGGTATTGACAAGAGTGTTATTGACAAGTATTTCACAAATACAGTAAGCCGTATCGGTGGAATTACATTACAGGATATCGAGAACGATGTGAATGAGCTTCACTCTGCGGCCTACGATCCGCTCGGACTTGAGACAGATGTTACACTTGACAGCAAGGGCAGACACAAGATGAGAAGCGGAGCTGATGACCATCTGTACAATCCGGCTACAATCCATCTTCTCCAGCAGTCGACACAGCGCGGTGACTACAATCTGTTCAAGCAGTACACAGCACTTGTGGACGAGGAAGAGAAAAATACAAACATCCGTGGACTCATGGATTTCAACTATCCTAAGAAGGGTGTCAAGCTCGAGGAGGTTGAGAGCGTTGACTCAATTGTGACACGTTTCAAGACAGGTGCTATGTCATACGGATCTATTTCCAAGGAAGCACATGAGACACTTGCAATTGCCATGAACCATCTGCACGGAAAATCAAATACCGGTGAAGGTGGAGAGGACAAGGATCGTCTCACAATCGGAAAAGACGGAAAGAACCGCTGTTCAGCAATCAAGCAGGTTGCTTCAGGACGTTTTGGTGTCACAAGCAGATACTTAACAAGCGCACAGGAGATTCAGATTAAGATGGCACAGGGTGCTAAGCCTGGTGAGGGCGGACACTTACCTGGAAAGAAGGTTTATCCTTGGATTGCAAAGACAAGACTTTCAACACCGGGTGTTGCACTCATCTCTCCACCACCACACCACGATATTTATTCTATCGAGGATTTGGAACAGCTTATTTTCGACTTAAAGAATGCAAACAGAGATGCAAGAATCTCAGTCAAGCTTGTTTCTGAGGCCGGTGTAGGAACTGTTGCGGCAGGCGTTGCAAAGGCCGGAGCACAGGTAGTGCTTATCTCAGGCTACGACGGAGGAACAGGAGCCGCACCTAGCAGCTCAATCCACAATGCGGGACTTCCATGGGAGCTTGGACTTGCAGAGACACACCAGACTCTTCTTATGAATGGTCTTAGAAATAAAGTAAGAATTGAGACAGACGGTAAGCTGATGAGTGGCCGTGATGTGGCAATAGCAGCGTGTCTTGGAGCCGAGGAATTCGGTTTTGCGACAGCTCCGCTTGTAACAATGGGCTGCGTTATGATGAGAGTATGTAACTTAGATACATGTCCGGCAGGAATTGCTACACAAAACCCTGAGCTTCGTAAGCGCTTTGCAGGAAAGCCGGAGTACGTTGAGAACTTCATGCGTTTCATCGCTGAAGAGCTTCGTGAGTATATGGCAAAGCTTGGCGTAAAGACAGTGGATGAGCTCGTTGGACGTGGAGATCTCTTAAAGAAGCGTGATAATCTAAGCGAGAGACAGTCAAAGATTGACCTTGACTGCATACTTAATAATCCGTTTGACGGCAAAAAGCAGAGTGTTATCTTCGATCCTAAGCAGGTATATGACTTTGAGCTTTCAAAGACAAAGGATATGACTGAGATCATGACACAGCTTAAGAGCGCACTTGAGAGCGGACAAAAGCGCGCGATTGAGATTGAGGTAACAAATACAAACAGATCTCTCGGAACAATATTTGGTTCTGAGATTACAAAGAAATATGACGATACGCTGGATGAAGACACATTTGTTATCAAGTGTAACGGTGCAGGCGGACAGAGCTTTGGAGCATTTATCCCTAAGGGACTTACACTTGAGCTTGTCGGAGATTCAAATGATTACTTCGGAAAGGGTCTTTCAGGTGGAAAGCTCATCGTATATCCACCTGCAGGAGTAAAGTTTGAGAAGGATGATAATATCATCATCGGAAACGTAGCACTTTACGGAGCTACAAGCGGTAAGGCCTTCATAAACGGTGTTGCCGGTGAGCGTTTCTGCGTAAGAAATTCCGGTGCAACAGCAGTAGTTGAGGGTGTCGGCGATCATGGCTGTGAGTACATGACAGGTGGCCGCGTAGTTATCCTTGGAAAGACCGGAAAAAACTTTGCAGCAGGTATGAGCGGTGGAATAGCATATGTGCTTGATGAGGACAATGACCTTTACATGAGAACCAACAAGCAGATGGTATTTACTGAGGAGGTCTCAAACAAGTACGATGTATTAGAGCTTAAGGAAATGATAAAAGAGCATGTAACACTTACAAATTCAGAAAAAGGTAAGGAAATCCTTGATCATTTCAGTGAGTATCTTCCTAAGTTCAAGAAGGTTATTCCTTACGACTACAACCGTATGCAGATGGCTATTGTACAGATGGAAGAAAAGGGCCTTAACGCAGAGCAGGCACAGATTGAGGCATTTTATGCCAGCACAAGAGGCTAAGGAGGACGCAGATAATGGGAAAACCAACAGGATTTATGGAATATGACAGATGCGAAGCAGCGTCTGTAGAGCCAAAGGAGCGTATTAAGAACTTTAACGAGTTCCATGTGTTCCTTTCAAAAGAAAATCAACAGAAACAGGCTGCCCGTTGTATGGACTGCGGAGTTCCTTTCTGCCAGTCGGGAATGACAATAGCAGGCATGACATCAGGCTGTCCTCTGCACAACCTGGTTCCGGAGTGGAACGACCTTGTGTATACCGGCAACTGGGAGCAGGCATATAATCGTCTGCACAAGACCAATAATTTCCCTGAGTTTACATCAAGAGTCTGCCCGGCACTGTGCGAGAAGGCATGTACATGTGGACACTGGGGTAGTCCGGTGTCAGTCAGGGACAATGAGCATGGTGTAATAGAGACTGCATATGCAAACGGATATGCAGCTCCAAAGCCACCAAAGGTCAGAACCGGCAAGAAGGTGGCAATCATTGGTTCGGGCCCTTCAGGACTTGCGGCAGCAGACCAGCTTAACCAGAGAGGCCATGAGGTTACGGTATATGAGAGAGAGGACCGCGTCGGTGGCCTGCTCATGTATGGTATTCCAAATATGAAGCTTGATAAGAGCATTATTGACAGAAAAGTTAATATAATGAAGGAAGAGGGTATTCATTTTGTCACAGGCTGTGATGTCGGAAAGGATATAAAGCCGGCAGAGCTTTACAAGAAGTATGACAGGGTAATCCTTTGCTGTGGTGCCAAAAATCCAAGAGACATAAAGGCAGACGGAAGAGATGCAAAGGGTATTTACTTTGCTGTTGATTACCTTACCCAGAATACAAAGAGTCTTTTAAATTCAAACCTGACAGATGGCAAGTTTGTATCTGCAAAGGGCAAAAATGTAGTCATTATCGGTGGCGGTGACACAGGAAACGACTGTGTCGGAACTGCAATCCGTCAGGGCGCCAAATCAGTCACACAGCTTGAGATGATGCCTTGTCCGCCTACAGAGCGTGCCGCAAACAATCCGTGGCCACAGTGGCCGAAGGTCTTAAAGACAGACTACGGCCAGGAGGAAGCCATTGCGGTATTCGGACATGACCCACGTATCTACAAGACAACCGTAAAAGAGTTCCACAAGGACAAAAACGGCAACCTAAAGGAGCTTACAATTGTAAGTCTTGAGAGTAAAAAGGACGAGAAGACAGGCAGATTCATGATGGTTCCGGTAGAGGGATCAGAGAAAAAGCTTCCGGCAGAGCTTGTGCTTATAGCAGCAGGCTTCCTTGGAACAGAAAGCTATGTGGCAAAGGCATTTGGTGTAGAGCTTAATGCCAGAACAAACGTAAGTACACAGGAGGGACATTACGCTACAAACGTAAAAAACGTATACGTGGCAGGTGATAACCACCGTGGACAGTCCCTTGTAGTATGGGCTATCAGAGAGGGACGTGAGGCTGCCAGAGAGGTTGATGAGAGTCTCATGGGATATTCATATCTCTCAGTACAGTAGCAATTCTTCTTAATAAATTTTATTTCATACATTTTATATCAAAAATCCCGGTGCAATGCACCGGGATTTTGATTTAAAGCTCTGCATAATTGCGAAATATGATTATTGAGCAGATAATTCTTTTTTAAGCGTTTCGACTTCCGTAAGAGAGAGTCCTGTATAGAAAGAGATGTCCTCCAATGGGATTTTTTTGGCGGCAATCATACGCTTCGCATTTTCCTTCTGGGTATTTTCCCTGCCAATTTTTTCACCAATTTCCTTACCAATTTTTTCACCAATTTCCTTACCAATTTTTTCACCAATTTCTTTTCCTTCATCGAGTTTATCTAGATAAGCTAATTGTAAGTTCATATACTGTACCCTCCATTTCTTACTGTGACGGGCATCCTCAACAGCGTCAGAAAGCTCCCTGGTAAATGAATCTAATGGGGCACTGCCGTCAATGAAATCTAAAAGTGTCTTGAGATTAATAATGATATCGTCAATGATGCCTTTGGTGTTTAGGATAATCTTTTTGGTTCCATCATTTAGTCTGAGTCCATGATCTTCAACGCATATGTTTTCGAAGGAATAATAATGCCTGCCTAGTTTGAAAGGATCAAAAGTACATACAAAGATAATTATATTATTTTTGAGCTCTTTGTAGCTTTGCCCTTTATCAATCAGATCAAGGTCGATTAAATCCTGATAATATCGCATGCGTTTCGGCTGATCCGGTTTAGAGATATTTTGCATTTCAATATTATAGACAGTGTTTTCTCCATCGTCAACATATACGTCAAGCCGTATGCTCTTGGCTTTTACATCAAGATTGATAACTTCCTGAACTTTTGGATACTCTATATGCTTGATTTTTATGTCAAGCACGGTCTCCAAAAATGGCTTGCA
>ERZ773177.914-NODE-914-length-15320-cov-22.8278_pt1 | contig 15320 bp, 10 predicted proteins | sample MGYA00580534_ERZ773177 | MGnify/ENA primary metagenome ERZ773177 (study PRJEB29015, sample SAMEA2737872) | human gut metagenome | biome: human gut; feature: human-associated habitat; material: faeces | place: China | collected 2012 ...
CGTGCTTACAGCGTATAGCTGCTTAGCACATTATTGAATTATTAACGAACTATTGACTTAGGTATACAACTTTGAAAAAAATGATATAACTTTGCAAACGAAATCAGAAAACAGTAGTTTTAATGGTTTAATTACCACTTCAAGTCTTCTAAAAGTATTTAATGATAAAGAAAATTCCTTTTGTTGATTTAGTATGTTGATTTAAATAGGAAAACAGGTTTAGTTTATATTAGGGAAAAAAGGATTGGTAATAGACTAGGCTACTTGATGATTCAAGTTTGCCCTTAAAGGCAAAGCTTATCTATTATGTTTTAGGGAAAACCGCCATGCTTTTGTGAAAAAGTGTGGCGGTCTTTGTTTAATATATGTTAGTTTCTTCTCTTTTCTTTTTCTTTTCTTTGGTCAACTCAAATTATTTTTTTACCTTTGCCACATATTTATATATAGATGAATGGATTTATATATATAGGTAGTGGGAAATAGATTTCGAAAGAAAATATCAGTTTTCTTCATGTGTAGAGGGAAATGGTAAGTAGACTTTAAAATATTATATTGAATAAAATATTAAAACAATGAATATATTAGTAACAGGCGCTAATGGTCAATTGGGACATGAAATGCAAATCTGTGCCCAAAAGAGCAATCACAAGTTTGTCTTCACCGATGTGGCTGAAGGCTATGAAAAACTGGATATCACCAATCTTGACGCTATCCGAGAAAAGGTGAGGGAGAATGATATTCAGGTAATTGTTAACTGCGCTGCTTATACCAACGTAGATAAGGCTGAAACAGATTACGATCTGGCTAATCTGCTCAACAACACTGCTGCGGGAAATTTGGCACAGGCTATGAAGGAGGTAGATGGTACTTTGATTCATGTATCTACCGACTATGTTTTTCAGGGCGATAAGAATATACCTTGCCGTGAAGATTGGGAAACGAATCCTTTGGGGGTATATGGTAAAACGAAACTTGCAGGCGAAAAGAGTATTGAAGCTACTGGATGCAAGCATATCATCATCCGTACAGCATGGCTCTACTCGCAGTGGGGTAAGAACTTCGTGAAGACCATGCAGAGTCTCACGGCAAGCCATGACGCCCTGAAGGTAGTCTTCGACCAGGTGGGTACTCCAACTTACGCTGGCGACCTGGCTGCTGTCATCTCACATATCATTGAAACTGACCAGTTGGATAAGACGGGCATCTACCACTTCTCTAATGAGGGTGTCTGCTCTTGGTTTGATTTCGCTAAGATTATCTGCGAACTGAGCGGAAATACCTGCGATATACAGCCTTGCTACAGCGAGGAGTTCCCAAGCCCAGTGAAGCGTCCTCACTTCTCTGTACTTGACAAGAGTAAACTGAAGCAGACTTTCGGATTCAAGGTGCCATACTGGACTGACAGTTTGAAGAAGTGCATCGCTGAATTGGCGGCAGCAAAATAATTATTAATTATAAATTATTAATTGAAATGAAGAATATCATTATCACGGGCGGTGCTGGTTTCATCGGCTCACACGTAGTAAGACTTTTCGTGAACAAATATCCTGAGTATCACATCATCAACCTCGACAAGTTGACATACGCAGGCAACCTGGCTAACCTCAAGGACATCGAGGACAAGCCTAACTATACTTTCGTTAAGGGTGATATCTGCGATTTCGACCTGATGTTGAAACTGATGCAGGACTACAAGGTGGATGGCATCATTCATCTCGCTGCCGAGAGCCATGTAGATAGAAGTATCAAGGATCCATTCACTTTTGCTCATACCAACGTGATGGGTACCCTGTCTCTGCTCCAGGCTGCCAAGATTTACTGGGAGAGTCTTCCTGAGGGTTACGAGGGCAAGCGCTTCTACCACATCTCTACTGATGAGGTTTACGGTGCATTGAAGATGACTCATCCTGAGGGTATTCCTGCTCCTTTCACCACCAAGGCATCAAGCGGTAAGAACCACGAGGCTTACGGCGAGGAGTTCTTCGTAGAGACTACCAAGTACAATCCTCACTCTCCATACTCAGCATCTAAGGCAAGCTCAGACCACTTCGTCCGTGCTTTCCACGATACATACGGTATGCCAACCATCGTGACCAACTGTTCAAACAACTATGGTCCATACCAGTTCCCAGAGAAGTTGATTCCTTTGTTCATCAACAATATCCGTCATCGCAAGCCATTGCCTGTATATGGTAAGGGTGAGAACGTGCGCGACTGGTTGTATGTAGTAGATCATGCCCGTGCCATCGATATGATTTTCCACAAGGGTAAGATAGCCGAGACCTATAACATCGGCGGTTTCAACGAGTGGAAGAACATCGATATCATCAAGGTGGTAATCAAGACTGTTGATAGATTGCTCGGCAGAAAGGAAGGCGAGGATATGGATCTCATCACTTATGTAACAGACAGAAAGGGTCATGATATGCGTTATGCCATCGACTCTAGAAAGTTGCAGAAGAAATTGGGGTGGGAGCCATCTCTCCAGTTTGAGGAGGGTATCGAGGAAACCGTGAAATGGTATCTCGATAACCAGGAATGGATGGATAATGTAACATCGGGTGATTACCAGAAGTATTACGATAATATGTATTCAAACCGATAATAGCTTTTGGAGTAATCGGAACATGTTTTTATTGTAACCGGTGTATGTCTCTATTGTAACCGGTGCAAGAGATTCTGTTTTGTATATTGAATCAGGAGTCCTGTATTTGTTTATAACAGCAAATGCAGGACTTTTTTGTTTTATGGCAATTAAAATGCTGTAAATATATTATTATTTCTTAATTTTTTATGCTTTATGTCGAAGAAAACTGAAAACTAGAAAATATTTTTCTATCTTTGCAGCCTTAATGATATAAAAAAAAACAGATATGAAGAAAATAATAATATCAGGCATCGTTATGGCGGTTGCTACCTTGTCGTGCCTTCCCGTTAAGGGACAGGAAAAGGTGGTTCCTTTTAAATATGGTAATATGGACCACTGGGTAATCAGGAATATCAAAGAATCAGGCATTATCGGAGGAAATCAGAAAAAAGTTTATGCCGTTGGACCTAATATGACTATCAATGGTAATATTCCTTATACCAATAAGGGTGGTTCGCCTTGGGGTTCCTCTAATGTCCTGGCACATGTATCGGGCATCTATAAGACGAATAACTCTGTGTTTCGTGATAAACATGGTAGTGGATATTGTGCCAAACTGGTAACCCATATTGAGAAAGTAAAAGTGCTGGGACTCATCAATATCAAGGTCTTGGCTGCCGGTTCTCTCTTTCTGGGTGATGTTCGTGAACCGATAACAAGTACCAAGGATGGTCCTAAAGCCATCAACTGGGGTATACCATTCACCGCACGTCCAAAGGCTTTGCGCTTTGATTATAAGACATCTCTCCCTCATGCAGCCAATCGTATCAAGCAGAATGGATTTAGCGGAGCCTCTACGGTTGCAGGTCGAGATCATGCTATAGCTGTGCTCTATCTGCAGAAACGGCATGAAGATGCTAAGGGAAATATAACAGCTAAACGTGTGGGTACGATGGTAGTCAGATTCGGAAAGAGTACCGATAGATGGGTGGAAGATGCTACCTATACAATCCATTATGGCGATATCCGCCACATGGCAGGTTATCAGGCTGCTACTATGGGACTGCGATCCACTGACTATGCCCGTAACAGCAAGGGTAAGAGTGTGCCGGTAAAAGAAGTAGGATGGGCGAGTGCTAACGAAACACCTACTCATCTGATTCTTCAGTTCTCCTCATCCGATGGTGGAGCCTATATCGGAACTCCAGGCAATACCTTGTGGATTGATAATGTAGCATTGGTGTATTAAAATAATAAAATCGACAAAATGAAGCATATTCTGACAATACTTATTATGATGTTGGCATTGGGCAGCTATGCCTCTGAGCCTTCTGTAACCGATAGTATCTCATCTGCAGAGAAGGTGGATACGATGGCTTTACATGTCGGGAAATCATGGGTGAACCGGATTCTTGACTACTTTAATGATTCCAATAAAAACAAGAAGCATAAGCGTTTCGATTTTAGTGTGATAGGTGGCCCTCATTATGCCTCTGATACCAAGTTTGGATTGGGATTGGTGGCAGCAGGACTATACCGTACTGATCCGAAAGACAGTATTCTTCCTCCTTCTAATGTCTCGCTTTATGGTGATGTCAGTTCTGTAGGTTTCTATATGTTGGGTGTCCGTGGTAACCATATTGCTCCTAAAGGAAGATATCGCATCGATTATCACCTTTATTTCTATTCTTTTCCCTCTGATTTTTGGGGAATAGGCTATGAGATGGGCGATAACGATGCCAATAAGAGTGACATGAAGCGTTGGCAGGCGCAGGCTGAAGTTAGCTTCCTGTTTCGTGTAGCAGATAATTTCTATATCGGACCGATGGCGAGTTATGACTATGTAATAGGTAAACATATTGAGCGTCCGGAATTACTGCAAGGCATGGATCAGCATACTTGGAATGTAGGAGCTGGCGTTTCTCTGGTATATGATAACAGAGATAATCTTACGAATCCACATCGTGGTATCTATCTGAATATCAATCAGATGTTCAGACCTGGATTTATGGGAAATGATTATGCTTTCAGTACGACTGCATTTCGTTTTGATGCCTATCAGCGACTGGGTAAGGGAACGGTTCTTGCCGAGGACATTGGGGCTAACCTCAACTTTGGTAATCCTTCGTGGGGAATGATGGCTGAATTGGGTGGTACTCATTCCATGCGTGGCTATTATGAAGGCCGTTATCGCGATAAACATTCTCTGGAAGCTACGGTTGAGTTGCGCCAACATGTATGGAAGCGTAATGGCATCGTAGTGTGGGTTGGAGCAGGAACCATCTTCCCGAAATTCTCGGCATTGCGCTCTAAACAGATTTTGCCGAATGCTGGTGTAGGTTATCGCTGGGAATTTAAGAAGAATGTGAATGTACGTCTGGATTATGGATTCGGTAAGTCGGGTCAGTCTGGTTTTCTCTTCAATATCAATGAAGCGTTTTAGTAATAATGCTCTTTATGTAGTTTGATAATGCTCTTTAAAGTGTTAATGAAAAAGTAGAATGAACAGTTTTACGGATATATGTAATAAGGTGGTGTTGCCTATATATAATAAGGTGTCATCGGGCGCATTCCTTTACGGGTATGCTGTGGTAGCATTGTTGTTGCCTAATATAGCTCTGTGCTATACCGAATGTCTGGCTCCTTGGGCTTGTGGTGCCAATGTGTTGCTGCCTTTGGCACTCTACATGTGGTTCTTTTCGTTAACCAGATGCCCGGGTAAGATGATCTGGTGGGCTTTTCTTTTTGTTTTTTTCGCTGCCTTCCAACTGGTATTGCTTTATCTCTTCGGGACGGGAGTGATAGCGGTAGATATGTTTCTGAATCTTGTAACTACCAATCCTGGCGAGGTGAAGGAACTGCTTGGTAATCTGTTGCCTGCTGTGGTGGGTGTTTTTGTGGTTTATCTTCCTTTACTGGTTCTGGCTATTGTCAATATCAGCAAGAAAGGGATGATAGTGGTTCAACTCCAGCATCGAGTGCGTCGTTGGGCTTTGGAGATAGCTGCTGTCGGTTTATTCTGTCTGCTGGCTTGCTATGTGGCTGTAGATGATTATCGCTTGCGCAACCAGCTTTATCCTGTTAACGTTTGCTATAATCTCTATCTTGCTTTCGAGCGTGATGCGGCTTCAGAGAATTACAGGGAGGCAAGCAGGAATTTCAGGTTTGATGCCAGGAGCGAGCACGATGCTGAGGCTCCCGAGGTGTATGTGATGGTGGTGGGAGAGACGGCGAGAGCCCACAATTTCAGTCTCTATGGCTATCCGCGCGATACCAATCCTTTGCTTTCCAAGACTCCTGGAATCATAGCTTTTCCCGATGCTACAACCCAGAGTAATACTACGCATAAGAGTGTTCCTATGCTCCTGTCGGCTGCATCAGCAGAGGATTTCGAACGTCTCTTTCATGAGAAAGGTATCCTGGCTGCTTTCAGGGAGGCGGGATTTCATACCGTATTTATCAGCAATCAGCTGCCTAATCATTCTTTTATTGATTTCCTTGGCGAACAGGCTGATGAACATTACTTCCTGAAGGAAGGTGCTTCTGCAAAAGATAATCATTATGATAGTGATTTGTTGCAGAAGTTGGATGGGATATTGCCTGCGGCAGATGCTTCTTCATCCAAGCAATACCGTTATCGGAAACTCTTCGTGGTACTTCATACTTATGGTTCTCACTTTAATTACCAGGAGCGCTATCCCCGTAATTTCGCTTTCTTTAAACCTGACAGTAAGAGCGAAGCGAAGCCGGAGAACCGGCGTGACCTGCTGAATGCATACGATAATACCATCCGGTATACCGATTATATCCTGCATGGTATCGTAGAACGTCTGCAGAAATGGGAGAAGACTCAGGCAAAGACGGATGGGGTATATAGCCAACCTACATCGGCGATGCTCTATACCAGCGACCATGGAGAGAATATCTTTGATGATGACCGTCGCCTCTTTCTGCACGCCGCCCCGAAGGCATCTGATTATGAGCTGCATGTTCCTTTCATCATCTGGACATCAGATGGTTATGGAAAACAATATCCGGGAATACTGAAAACTTTGTCTGGTCATCGTACCCAACAGGTACAGACGAGTCTTTCGGCTTTTCATACGATGTTGGGGATAGGAGGCATCCTGACCCGTTATCGCCAGGATGAATATTCTGTGGCAAGTGAGAAGTATCATCCTGTGAAGTTGTTTTATCTGGATGATCATGATAAAGCGATTCCACAGGAAAATGCCAAATATTAGCATCTGATTTTAAGCGTAAACGCGCTCTTTGTGTAAAATACATGAAAAGAGTTTTCGTAAATGTCAATTATTTGCGAAAACTCTTTGTCGTATCTATAATTTGCTGTATCTTTGCAGCCGGATTTAGATAATAATAAAAATACAGTTGTTATGGAACCAACTCGAAAAATCGAAAAGGTAGGCATGCGCAACCTTCGCATGGAGGATTACGATCAGCTTGCCAAGTCGTTTAAGCGTATTTACGCAGACTCAGATGTATTCTGGACAAAAGAACAGATTAAGAAACTCATTACTATCTTCCCTGAGGGACAGGTGGTTATTATCGTTGATGATAAGATTGTGGGCTGTGCGCTCTCTATCATCGTCAATTATAATATGGTGAAGGGCGATCATACCTATGCTCAGGTTACGGGTAATGAAACTTTCAATACCCACGATCCTAATGGAAACATTCTTTACGGTATCGAGGTATTTATCCACCCTGATTATCGTGGTTTGCGCTTGGCTCGCCGTATGTATGAGTATCGCAAGGAACTCTGCGAGAAACTCAATCTGAAGGCTATCATGTTTGGCGGTCGTATACCAAACTATCACAAGTATGCCGATAAGATGCGCCCTAAGGAGTATATCGAGCATGTAAGAAACCGTGAAATCTATGACCCGGTTCTTACCTTCCAGCTTTCCAATGATTTCCACGTGCGCCGCGTCATCCGCAACTATCTTCCTAGCGATGAGGAGAGCGAACACTGCGCCACCCTCTTGCAGTGGGATAATATCTATTATCAGCCACCTACGGATTCTTATGTAGACCGCAAGCCAACCGTAAGAATCGGATTGGTACAGTGGCAGATGCGCCCATACGCTTCGGTGGATGACCTCTTCGAACAGGTTGAGTTCTTCGTAGATTCCGTGAGTGATTACAAGAGCGATTTTATCCTCTTCCCTGAGTATTTCAATGCGCCTTTGATGGCTCGTTTCAACGACTTGGGTGAGGCGCAGAGCATCCGAAAAATGGCGCAGTATACCGAAGAAATCCGTGACCGTTTCCGCGAGTTGGCCATCAGTTACAACATCAATATCATCACGGGTAGTATGCCTTATCTTAAGGACGATTCCCTCTATAATGTGGGCTTCCTTTGCCGCAGAGATGGTAGCGTAGACATGTATGAGAAGATTCATGTAACTCCAGATGAGCAGAAGTGCTGGGGATTGAGTGGTGGTAGCCATATCCAGACCTTCGATACCGATTGCGGTAAGATTGGTATCGTCATCTGCTATGATGTGGAGTTCCCTGAGTTGTCAAGATTAATGGCTGAGGATGGCATGCAGATTCTCTTCGTGCCATTCATGACCGATACCCAGAATGCTTACTCCCGAGTAAGAGTCTGTGCACAGGCCCGTGCCATCGAGAACGAGTGCTATGTAGCCATTGCGGGTAGTGTGGGCAACTTGCCACGTGTTCATAACATGGATATCCAGTATGCCCAGAGCGCCGTGTTCACCCCTTGCGACTTTGCTTTCCCTAACGATGGCAAGCGTTCAGAGGCAACACCTAATACCGAGATGATTCTCGTATCAGATGTTGACTTGAACCTCTTGAATGAGCTTCATACCTACGGTGCTGTAAGAAATCTTCGCGACCGCCGCAAGGATCTCTACGAATTGAAACAGAAAAAGTAGGGGAAGGGAAGTGAAGAGTGAAGAACGAAGAGTGAAGAATTCAATTGTATTGATATATAGATATATAAAGAATGTATAAGATAGAAATCTCGGAGCGCACGCTCCACTTCAAGCAGCCGGCAGGCACGTCTCGTGGGGTTTATACCACGAGACACAGTTATTATCTCACTCTCACCTCTGATGAAATGTCGGGAGTAGAGGGAGTGGGAGAGTGTGCTACGCTCCCTGATCTCAGTTGCGATGCCAAACCGGAATATGAGATGACCCTGCGACAGGTTTGTCAGATGGTGGAGCAGATGGGACGCATTCCTTACGATATGATTCGTGCTTATCCAAGCATCACTTTCGGACTCGAAACAGCCTTTGCTTCGTTCTTCGATGCAGCAAAGAAGAAGCTGGGGGCAAAGAAACTGTCTGAGGGAAAGACTTCTGTCGAAATACTGAAGGAGGCAGGACTCTCTGTTCCAGCCGGAATGGAGAACCTGGCAGATCTCTTCGATTCTCCTTTCGGAAGAGGTGAAGAAGGTATCACAATCAATGGTTTGGTGTGGATGGGAACCTATGAGGAGATGCTGGCACGACTGGAGGAGAAACTCCAGGCTGGTTTCCATTGCGTGAAACTGAAAATCGGTGCCATCGATTTTTTCAAGGAACTCGATCTCATCAAGCGCATCCGTGATGTTTATACCAAGGAGCAGGTTGAGTTGCGTGTAGATGCCAATGGCGGCTTTTTGCCGGAGAATGCGATGAGTCAGCTGGAGGCTTTGGCTAAATATGACATTCATTCGATTGAGCAGCCTATCAAGCAGCATCAGTGGCCTAAGATGGCCCAGCTTTGTCGCGAAACACCGCTTCCTATCGCCCTAGACGAGGAGTTGATTGGTGTGAATGTCCGGAGTATGAAACAGGCTTTGCTCGATACCGTCCGTCCTCAGTATATCATCCTCAAACCTTCACTTCATGGTGGAATCTATGGATGTAACGAGTGGATAGAACTGGCTAACCAGCGTGGTATCGGCAGCTGGATTACTTCTGCTCTTGAGAGTAATATCGGTCTGAATGCTATTGCTCATTATGCAGCTAAAGTATATGGTCCTAATGTCAAGATGCCGCAAGGCTTGGGTACCGGTCAGCTCTTTACTGATAATATACCGATGCCTTTGGAGATTCGTGGTGACAAACTGTTTGTAGTAAAATGACTTTAGAAGAATTCCTTTCAGAATGGAATAACGGTAGCGACCGGGTGCTTGTTCATACCAGTGGTTCCACGGGAAAGCCCAAACCGATGATGGTAGAGAAGAAGCGAATGCTCAACTCGGCCCGCATCACTTGTGATTTCCTGGGATTGAAACCTGGTGATAGTGCCCTGCTCTGCATGTCGCTCGATTATATTGCAGGTAAGATGGTGGTGGTGCGGAGTATAGAGCGCCATCTCCATCTTATTTCTGTTTGCCCAAGTGGGCATCCTTTGAAAGATGTAAATGAAGAGATTACCTTCGCTGCGATGGTCCCGATGCAGGTTTATAACACCCTGCAGGTTCCTGAAGAGCGGGCTCGACTCTGCCGCATCAGGCATCTTATTATCGGTGGCGGAGCCATAGATGAGGCTCTCGAACAGAAACTGAAGGCTCTTCCCGGCAATATTGCCATCTGGAGTACCTACGGAATGACCGAAACGCTCTCGCATATTGCCCTGAGAAGAATTAATGGTGATGAGGCCAGCGAATGGTACCAGCCTTTCGATAGTGTCAGAATCAGTCAGACCGATGAAGGTTGTCTGGTGATAGATGCTCCGCAGGTCTGTGCAGAGCCCCTGGTAACGAACGATATAGTGGAAATAGAATCCTATATATATAATAAGGTGGAAAAACTCCGTTTTCGCATCAAAGGCAGAAAAGACAATGTGATTTGCAGCGGAGGCATCAAGATTCAGATAGAAGAGGTTGAGACTCTGTTGAAGCCTTATCTTGAAAAACCTTTCATGATAGCCAAGAAGAAAGACGGGAAGTTTGGAGAAATTGCTGTCCTCTTGACGGAAGATGAGGATATAAAAAAAATAGAGGCGACAGTTCGCCGCCTCTTATCTGATCATAAATATTGGATTCCAAGGGAATTCCTTCATGTAGACCAACTCCCGCTTACCGAAACCGGAAAGCCGAAGCGCTCTATCTTTCTTTAAAGGGATTCTCTGAAGAAATATTCTTTAGCTGAATTATCCTTCTCTGAAGAAGTCAAGTGCTTCCTTGATCTCTTCTGTCGTAGCAGTCTGGTTGATACGGATATCGCCTATGCCGCCCAGCATCGTGAAGTTGATGATGCCATTCTGGTTCTTCTTGTCATGATGCATCAGCTCGATGAGCTCATCATAGTCATCGCAAGTAATATCCAGTGTACCATAGAATTCCTTGATGAAGTTTACGGTCAGGCGCATCTTCTCTGTAGGGAATCCGGTTTTGGCAACACTCAGATAGAGTTCTGGAATCAGACCGAATGCCACAGCGTAACCATGCAGGATAGGCTTGCGCTTCAAAGCCCAGCTCTCGAATGCATGACCGAAAGTATGGCCCAGGTTCAGCGCCTTGCGGATGCCCTGCTCGTGAGGATCCTGCTCTACAATGCGCTCCTTTACCTTCACGCTGTCGCCTACCATGCGCTGCAACTGCTTCAAATCAGGCTTGTCGAGGTCAAAGCTGACCAGTTCTTCCCACATTGCTTCTGTAGAAATCAGACCGTGTTTCAGCATCTCTGCATAGCCCGAACAGATGTTTTCTGCATCGAGCGTCTTTAAGAATTCTGTATCGAGAATAACGAACTTAGAATCGTTGAACACACCTACTTCGTTCTTCAGTCCGCCGAAGTTGATGCCTGTCTTTCCACCTACCGATGCGTCTACCATAGCCAGCAGGGTAGTAGGAATATTGATAAAGTTGATACCTCTCTTAAAAGTGCTGGCAGCAAAGCCACCCAGGTCGGTTACCATACCGCCGCCCAGATTAATCATACAGGAGTGGCGTGAAGCTCCTCCCTCCTGCAGTCCTTTCCATACCATCATCAGACTTTCGATGTCTTTATGGCTGTCGGTAGCCGGAATAGTGATGATATGGGCTTCCTTCATGCAGTAAAAATTCTGCAATACAGGCATGCATAGTTCCAATGTCGTAGTATCTGTAAGCACAAAAAGCTTGTCGTGCTCACACTCAGAAAGTGCACTTACCAGTTCGCTTTCCAGTTGGGTTGATATGATTACTCTTTGTTCCATAACATTCTAACGTATTAATTTTTGTGCAAAGATACACTAAAATGGAGACAATACAAAAAAAAAGTTGCTAAATTTGCGTTTTTTATCTCAGAATGCATTAAACCTTGGTGTATTTAACGCGTCAAAACAATCGAGTAACAAAAATGATAATAGAATATCATAGCGATTATGTGTGAAAACACTCATAGTTGGAAATAATAACAAATTAAAAATAAGAATGAAAAAATCGATTCTGACGATGCTGCTGCTGTTGATGGCAATAGCATCCTTTGCTCAACAGCGACTGATATCCGGTCAGATTACCGACCGCGATACCAAGGAGGCCATTGAACAGGTAACTGTTCAATTGCTTAAGAGCGACAGCACGTATGTGGCTGGTGCCATCAGTAATGAGCACGGACTCTTTCAAGTCACCGCTCCGGCTAATGGCAAGTATCTTCTCAAGATTTCGAGTGTAGGATACAAGTCTACCGTGAAGCATATCCAAATTTCTGATAACAAGGATCTGGCTATGGGGAAGATTGTGCTGGGTGCTGAGGCTATCATGCTGAAAGGAGCAGTGGTAACAGCTATGGCTCAGAAGGTAACTCTGAAGGAGGATACTTTCGTGTACAATTCTTCTGCCTATCGCACACCGGAAGGCTCGGTAGTAGAGGAACTCGTAAAGCGTCTGCCGGGTGCAGAGGTGAGCGATGACGGTACCATCAAGATCAACGGTAAGGAAGTAAAGAAGATTCTCGTAGACGGTAAGGAGTTTATGACGGGCGATACCAAGACTGCCCTGAAGAACCTGCCTACCAGCATCATCGAGAAAATCAAGGCATACGATGAGAAGAGTGATCTCTCTAAGGTAACCGGTATTGATGACGGTGAGGAGCAGACCGTGCTCGACTTCGGTGTGAAGAAGGGTATGAACAAGGGTTTGATTTCCAATATCGACCTGGGTGTGGGCAACAAGAGCCGCTATAACATGCGTGGCATGGGAGGTTATTTCAGTGATAACAACCGATTCATGCTCTTTGCCAATGCCAATAACACCAGCGACCGTGGTTTCGGAGGCGGTGGACCGGGTAGAGGTTTCGGAGGTGCTAACGGTTTGAATGCCAGCAAGATGATAGCCGCCAACTACAATTATGAACTGAAAGATAAATTCAAGTTCAATACTTCACTTCGCTGGAATCACAGCGATGGCGATATTTGGAGCCGTCGTTCCAGCGAGAACTTCATGGGTAGCAGTTCTTCGTTCAGCAACAGCTTGACTCAGAATTTCTCTCGCAGCAACAGTTGGAATGGCAACATCCGATTGGAGTGGATGCCTGATTCCATGACCAATATCCTCTTCCGTCCTTCCATCTCTTGGAGTACCAGCGATGGATTGAGTGGCAGCCAGTCGGCTTCTTACAATAAGGATCCTTACACCATTACCACCAAAGACCCTCTTTCTGAGGAAGGTATTGAGGAGTTGAACAAGGCTGAGGCTATGGTGAACAGTCAGTTGACTAACGGAATCACCTATTCTGATAATAACAATATCAGGGGTATGCTGCAGATCAACCGCAAGTTGGGCAACAAGGGACGCAACATCACCTTGCGTATGGATGCCAAATATACGGATAATGACAGCAAGAGCATCTCGCTCAATAATGCCAAGCTCTATCTCGTACAGACAGCGGAGGGTAAGGATTCTACTTATCAGACCAACCGCTATAACCTGACTCCTTCGAAGAATTACAGCTATGCGGGCCAGTTGACCTATAGTGAGCCACTCTGGAAGGCTACCTTCCTGCAGTTCAGCTATAAGTTTACTTACAGCTACTCCAAGAGCGACCGCAGCACCTACGATTTCAGCAAGTATGCCATGAATGGCGATCATGAATATCGTGGTTGGGATAGCTACCTGAATCCGTTTGCCGGTCAGCTTGGTAATTACAGAAATGATGAATTGAGCCGTTTCTCTGAGTATCGCAACTACAATCACGATATCCAGGTGATGATGCGATTCGTCCGTCAGAAGTATAACTTGAACTTCGGTGTGATGATTCAGCCACAACAGTCGAAGTATATCCAGGAATATCAGGGAGTGCATGTAGATACCGTTCGCAACGTGACGAATATCAGTCCAACCCTTGATTTCCGTTATCGCTTCTCAAAGATGAGCAACCTGCGCGTGAACTATCGTGGTACCACCTCTCAGCCAAGCATCTCGCAGTTGCTTGACATCACAGATAACAGCGACCCGCTGAACATCTCGAAGGGTAACCCTGGCTTGAAGCCATCGTTCACCCAGACCTTCCGGTTGTTCTACAACAACTTTGTGCAGAACCACAACAAGGGTGTCATGACCTTCATCCACTTCTCTACCACCAACAATAGCATCAGCAACAAGGTGACCTACGATGAGAAGACTGGTGGTAGAATCACCCGACCTGAGAATATCAATGGCAACTGGAATGTGATGGGAGCCTTTATGTTCAACTGCTCTATCGATAGTGCTGGTGTATGGAACTTGAATACCGACACCAATTTGGGTTACAACAACTACGTGAGCTATCTGAGTCTTGACAAGCAGTCAGATTCCCAGAAGAACACCACCCGCAGCACCACTTGGAGAGAACGCCTCTCTTTCAGTTATCGCAACAACTGGTTGGAGCTCTCGCTCGATGGAACATTGAATTATAACCATGCCAAGAACAAGTTGCAGCCAAACAGCAACCTTGATACCTGGCAGTTCTCTTATGGTCCTAGCATGACGCTTACAGCGCCTTGGGGTACCAGTCTGAACTCAAGCCTCTCTATCAGCAGCCGCCGCGGTTATAGCGACAGCAGCATGAATACAGATGAGTTTGTATGGAATGCGCAGCTCTCTCAGGGCTTCCTGAAGGGCAAGCCTCTCACCATCATGCTCCAGTTCTACGATATTCTCCGCCAGCAGAGCACTTTCTCTCGTGCCATTTCTGCTACATCCCGTACGGATACGGAGTATAATGCCATCAACAGCTATGCGATGCTGCACGTGATTTACCGCCTGAATCTCTTCGGAGGCAAGGATGCCCGTAGGGGTGGGCCTGAAGGTCCTGGTGGTCCTGGTGGCCGTCCAAACTTCCATGGCCGTCCTTTCAATGGCGGTTTTGGCGGTGGTCGTCCAGGCGGCAGAATGTTCTAGAAAAGAAAATGAAGTAAGCTTCATTTTAAACGATAGTAAGCCTCACTCCATGTTTACGTGAGGCTCATTTCAAATAGGTATGACGAGAAAAAAAGAAATCCCCGCTCTTCGTAATGAAGAACGGGGATTGTTATTTTGTCTTGTCAAGAAGTCTTGATTAGAGAGCGAACTTGTAACCTACAGTAATCTGGATTACGTTGTTGTAGTGATCAACGTTATCTGCAATCTTAGTTACACCGATGTTGTAACGAGCATCGAAGACGATGTTCTGGTACTCGTAAGAGAGACCTACAGGGATAGAGAGGTCTACGGTCTTAACGGAGAGTGTAAATTAAACTGTGTCAAGCTACAATAAAAGTAGTTTAACACAGTTTTTATATTATGGAC
>ERZ773177.918-NODE-918-length-15275-cov-2.99113_pt1 | contig 15275 bp, 21 predicted proteins | sample MGYA00580534_ERZ773177 | MGnify/ENA primary metagenome ERZ773177 (study PRJEB29015, sample SAMEA2737872) | human gut metagenome | biome: human gut; feature: human-associated habitat; material: faeces | place: China | collected 2012 ...
TATAAAAAAAGACATTCGCAAATAGTTTTGACCGACTAACGAATGTCACCTAATCAAGGCACTAATAGTATAACATTTAGTGCCTCTAATTTCAAATGAACAGAGGTATTGTGCTATGAATTTTTAAATATCTCTTGACTTTTGTGCCCCACAAACATATTATGATTATTGTAGGGTACAAAGAAAGGAGGGCAGTATGAGTCCAAAAACAGGACGTCCTACTACTGAACCTAAAAATAAGTTTTTGAAAATGAGAATGTCTCAAGAGGATTTAGACAAATTAAGTTATGTTGCCGAAAAAACAGGCATGACAAAAACTGATGTTGTTAGAAAAGGGATAGAAATTCAGTTAGCAGGATTGAAAGACAAATAAAAAAGGTATTCGTTAGTCCGTCAAAACTAAACACGAATACCACCTACAAAAGAGGCATTTAGATTATAGCACTAAATACCTCTAAACTCAAATTTCAAAAGAAAGAGGTAAAAGTTATGTTAGAAGAATTAGACAGTTTGTTAGACGCTCTCATGAATATTGATGATAAGCTAAATGAATTACAAAGAATTAATTCAATGGTTATCGTTACATGTGATGCATGTGAAAACGGGAATGATATTAAATATGATGTTGCAAATGTCATGGTATTTATTCAAGAACAAATTGATTCCTTAGATGATGATATTAGATCAAATGTTTCAAAGTGCAATGCTTTAACAAGAAACATTCAAGAAACAATTAAAAAAGGAGGTTGTCAATATGGAAGAACTACAAATATTTAACAATGAAGAGTTTGGAAATATTAGAAGCTTGGTGATTGGCAATGAACCTTGGCTTGTTGGTAAAGATGTTGCAAGAGCATTAGGGTATGGTGAAGGAAAGTCATTAAATAACGCAGTTGCTAAGCATGTCGATGATGAAGATAAGGGGGTCACTGAAATGATGACCCCTGGTGGAAAGCAAAATGTGACCATCATTAATGAATCAGGCTTATATGCTTTAGTCTTTGGTAGCAAGTTACCATCAGCAAAGAAATTCAAACATTGGGTAACAAGTGAAGTACTTCCAACGTTGAGAAAGACTGGTTCATATGCTAAAGTACCAACTGACCCAAGAGAATTGCTTATGTTGACAATTAAAGCCCATGAACAAACAGCTCAAAGAGTTGATGTTCTTGAAGAAAAGGTATCTGATTTAGAAAAATCAACAACGATTGACAGTTCACAACAATATACACTTGAAAGAATTGCTAAAACAACTGTAATTAGTGCACTAGGCGGTATTGATTCAAGAGCTTACCAATTAATGAGCAGAAAGCTTTTCAGCAACATTTGGAGAGACTATAAAAAGTATTTCAAATTAGGCTCATATCGAGATACCCTAAAGACCGATTATGAAAATGCTAAAAATTATTTGGAATCATGGTCTCCCGAAGTCAATATAAGTTTGAAAATCAAAGAATACAATAGTCAATTATCAATGGTATTAGATTAAAAATTAAATATGAATATAAAGCGAGTTCAAAAGACTCGCTTTTTCTATACGCAATTTTAGAAGAAAGGAGGTGCTTTTCAATGGCTGAAGGATTAAGACCACATCATCATCAAGAATTTGAATATCATACTATTCAATATTTTGATAAGAAAAGACACGTTATTGTTAAGAAGATACAGTATATGTGTATGATTTGCGGTCGTGTTCGTCACGAAAAATACGATTGCTACGTACCGCCACCTAAAAGCAAAACAAAAGCACTAGAGAGAAATAAAAGGAAATACGGCAATAGAAGCTGATATTTCCTTTTTTTGTACCCAAAAACTGAAAACAACATAGCAACACATGAATAAAACAAAAATTTAGAGGTGGGCAACTCGTAAAACTGCAACCGCACAGGCTGATGCAACCAGCGTACTAAAGCGTAGTGAATGAAAGGATCTTATGAAAAGAGAATTTTTAAAGAATTTAGGATTAACAGATGAACAAGTTAATCAAATCATGACTGAAAACGGTAATGACATTGAAAAATACCGCAAAGAAGTCGAATCAAAAACAAAAGAGCTAGAAACATTGAACACAAAATATGAATCAGCTCAAAACTCCTTGAATGATGCGAATAAGCAAATCAAATCATACAAGGATATGGATATTGAAGGTATCAAAAATTCCGCTGCTGAATGGGAAAAGAAATATAAAGATGAAACTGCAGAATTGAACAACAAATTGACTCAACAAGAAAGAGACTTTGCTACTAACTCATACTTTGCGGGAATTAACTTTACTTCTGAAAGTGCCAAACGTGGAATCATTTCTCAATTCAAGGAACAAAACTTTGAATTGAAAGACGGCAAATTCATTGGAGCGGATGAATATATCAATGGTTTAAAAGAATCGGATGCAGGAGCATTCGTTGTTGAAAAAACTAAAGATGAACCTTCATTACCAACATTTACAAAAGGTACTGCTTCTAAAGGAGCACCAGGTGGAGAAAACAATGCAAATGCATTCGGTTTCCATTTTGCAGGTGTTAGAGCAATGCCAAAAGAATAACAGATCAGGAGGAAATTAAATATGGCAGCAGTAAACTATGCACATGCATATCAACAAGCGTTAGAACAAGCTTGGCCTTATGCGCTTTATTTCGGAGATTTATTCAATACTCCAAATAACCAAAAATATAGATGGGTCAATGCAAGAACAATTGAAATCCCAACATTAGAAACTACAGGACGTGTAGATTCAACAAGAGATACAATTGCCAATGCAACTAGAAACTACAATAACGCATGGACACCATTAACTTTAACTAATGAAAGAAAATGGTCTACTTTGGTACACCCAAAAGATATTGATCAAACAAATATGGTTGCTTCAATCGGTAATATTACTGAAACATTCAACCAAGAACAAAAATTCCCTGAAATGGACGTATATTGTGTTTCTAAAATCTATGCTGAATATCAAGAATTAGGTCAAACACCTATTACTGATGAAATCACAGCAGCAAATATCTTAGAATATTTTGATAAAATGATGATCAACATGGCTGAAGCACGTGTTCCATCTACAGGAAGAATCTTATATATCACACCAATTTACAATGCAATGTTAAAACAAGCTGAAAAATTAGCTAGAACTGTAATCATTGGTGATGCTGAAAATAAATTAAACAGAACTATCGCTAACTTAGACTTGGTTAAAATCGTTGAAGTTCCATCAGAATTAATGAAAACTGTATATGACTTCACACAAGGGTATAAACCTGCAGTTTCTGCAAAACAAATCAAAATGTTTATGGTGCATCCATTAGCAGTCATTACACCAATCAACTATGAATTTGCTAAATTGGATGAACCATCTGCAATGTCTGAAGGAAAATGGGTCTACTATGAAGAATCACATGAAGATGTATTTGTTTTAAAGAAAAAAGTAAATTCAATTCAATTTGCAGTTGAAAAATAATAAAGAGGAGGATGATCTATGTCACAAGTAAGAAAAGGAAATAGAATCCTTACAATCGAGCCACATAGAGTTGATGACTATGTTGCTCGTGGTTATGATCATATTGATGAAGAATCTGGTGAAGTCATTAAAAAAGGTGACCCAGTTTCTTTAGCGGATTTTAAAAGAGAATATTCATCTTTAAAAGCACAAATTAAAGAAAAAGATGCAAGAATCGTTGAATTAGAAGCACAAAACGCTGATTTAACAACAAAAGTTGAAGAATTAGAAGCAAATGCTAAAACTCCAGCAAAAGCATCTAAAGCTAAGAAAGATACAGCAGAAGAATAGTATGAAGGTTTCGTATGAATATTACGTAGATACATTCAAAGGAAAAATATGTCAACCTGAATTTGAGGACCTTGTTGAACCTGTAATTGATTTAGTCAAGGGTTACGCTGAACAATTCATTGCACCATGGGCATTAGAAAAAAATATCGATTATTACTGTTTGGAGCTTAAACGAGCAGTATGCTATCAGATTGATTATCTTCAAGCAAATGGTGGTTTGAATGCTCTAAACGGTACAAGCGATTTGGACTTGCAAAGCGTATCAAAAGATGGTTTCAATTACTCTTATGGTGATAGGGGCAATAAATTCAATGGTGTTCCTTTCTCATCCGTTTCAGCTTATATGATCAAAAGTGAATTGAGAAGAAAAGGTCTTATGTGCAGAGTGGCCAAACGATATGATTAGCTCTCCTCGTATTTTAAGACCTTTTACTGTTACTTTGATTCATAAAGTTGACGAAGATACTTTTATTCCATACGTTCTTGAAAACGTTGGATTTGATGAAAACTATGGCATTACACAATCAAACAAGGGGATTTCTGATGCGGACAGTGTTCTTTTAACGATTGATTTGAGTGATTGTGGTGAGCTTACATTTGTTGATCAGCATGATTACAAGTCAAAAAAGAATACTTTTACGATTGGAAATGAAGATTATTTTGTCTTGGATGTAGTAAAAGAAACAGACTACGATGAATTGAAAAAGACAACAAATGTCTATTCAATCAATAAATATGCCTGTTATCGCCCGCCAGGAACGAAAGAAATCCAGTTTATTGAGGTGTATGCTTCTTGAAAATTTCTATTGATGTTGACTTTTCTCGAGTAAGGAAGGATTTAGAAGTGACTAAGGAGAAAGCCTATCATACTCTTAAGAATGCTGTAATAAGAGATACTGATCCTTACGTTCCTTTTTCTAATCTGGAGAATCACACCCACTTGAGAGAAACGCCTGATATTGGAGATAATGCCAAAGAGAAAAAACAAGTCATTTACGATACTGATTATGCGCAACGTGTGTATAAAGGTACAGGGATGAACTTTGACAAGTCACGGCATCCAAAAGCAACGGCCAAATGGTTTGAAAAATCAAAGAAAGCAAACATCAAGAAATGGATTAAAAGTGTAGAGGACGTGTTTAGAAATGGAAAATAAATCATATAAAAAACTGACATATGAAGAATACAACAGGGTATTGGATTGTATCTATGACTTTTGCAAGAAGTTGGATATTCAAAATGTACAAAAAAATATGTGGAAATTAGATTTCTTTACTTCAAACAAAGATGACCAAATCATGGTTCAAAGAATATCTAATCGTGCTGAAAAAATAAATGAAAACATTATAGGAGGCTATACTGCTGTATTGCCTTTTTATATTAACTTTCAATCAGGTGCTAAAACTGAAAAGAGTGTCAAGAAAATTACGGATGTTCTAGATGATTTAGCAAACCAATTTGAAATGGAAACAATGAACAAATTTGAAAACATTGTTTTTCCTGATGATATAGTTCCACAGAAATTAGAAATGATTGCCAATCCTGGTGTTGAAACCTATGACAATGGCATTGCTAATTTTTCAGCGCTGTATCAATTAACTTACTACAAGAAAGGAGCGTTTGAATAATGGCACAAACATTAAGAAATACTGTAGTAAATCGCCACGAAAACCTACACTACGTCAAATTCGATGGTGTATCAAAACCTGTATTGGCTGGTACTGGTTTAACTGATTGGACTCAAGCTGTAGATCCTTCAACCGATGATGGACAATACATTAACGAAAAGACTTCTCACTCAAATATGATGGCATATACACCATCAGTTTCTTATTCAGGAGAATTGATTCCTAATAATGAATTTGTAAGACATATTTACGAGGTTGGTAAGAAAGAAGTTATTGGTTCCATGTTTGATGAATATGAAATTGAAACATGGGCACCTGTTGAAGGTTCAACTGGATGTTTTGCAGCACATCACAGACAATATGAAATTCAACCATCTAACCCTGGTTCTGGTGAGGGTGGAGGAAAAATTGCATTGGAAGGAACTTTCGCTCAAAAGGGAGCTTCCGAACATGGCCAATACAATGTAGCAACCGGAGAATTTACTGCAGGTGAATATGACTACACAACTGGTAAATTTACAGCTGCTTCACCTCAATCAGGTGCGTCATCTACACCAGCAGGCAAATAGAAATCAAATAGGAAAGGGATTATTACTATGTTAGAAATCAAGATTCAAGAGAATTTATTCGATGTAAAAATTAAAGATCGTATTTTCAGTATCGATGCTGACAATATCGATAATCATTTGCTGATTGACAAGTTCATCAAAAAATACAGAGGCAATCGTACAATTGACGATACCTTTATTGAAGACTGTCAATTCGTCATTGATGAATTATTAGGAAAAGGCTCATATGATTATCTTTTTGATAAGGATGATTTAAAACCTTACTACGTAATCCTAGCTCTTGCAGAAGAAATTCAAGCCAAGTTTGATGAACACGCTACGACTGAACGTCAAAAAGAAAAGCAAGACAGAATCAAAAATGAGCTTGACAGTTTAAACTCACTTACAAGGGAATTTGGAAACCTTCAAAAGCAAATGGATTACACAAAAAACAAATACGGGTTAAAAGATTATGTTAATTCTAGACAAAAGAGATCTTCAAAAAACAATAAGAATAGAAAATCAAGAAATAGAAATAAGAACTGATTTTAGAACATGGATTCAATTCTCTTGTATCGTTTCTGACAAGTATATTGATGAAAATTATAAAATCCCTATGCTGTTTGATTTGGTGATTCCAAACTATGAATTGTACATGGAAAATGTTGATTCATTGGAATTACTGAAAGGAATTCTTGATTTCTACAAATGTAATAAACCGGATAAACCTGAGAAGAAACCTAATAAAAAAGTTGGGTTTCTTTTTGATTATGATATGGACCTCATCTTTGCTGCGTTTATGCAGCAGTATGGCATAAATCTATTGAGAACCAATATGCATTGGTGGGAATTCAAAGCATTACTTAATGGATTGAATGACGACACCAAGTTCGTTCAGGTCGTTGGATATAGAACTGCGGATCTATCGAAAATCAAGGACAAGAAGGAACGTGCAAGAATGAAAGAACTTCAAGATTACTATGCTATTCAAGAACAGGGGGACCCATTCCAAAGAACTCAGGAAGAAATCGAAGCAGAATTATTTGAATCGTTAGGAATTCCAAAAGAATAAATTAAAGGCAGGTGGTATGATGGCAGATGGTAAAGTTGTTATTGATTTAGAAATCAATGATAAAAGCGTTGATAAGAAACTCAATACAGCTGATAAAAAAGTAGATAAAGATGTATCACAAAAAGAAGCTAAACCTAACGTTGATGCTGATACTAAGAAACTAGAAAAGAAGCTTGATGAAGCATCAAACGAGGTTGAAAGTTTTTCAAAAGAAGCTACTGACAACGCAAAAGTTGAAGGTAGTGCAAAAATGGACACTTCCAATTTTGAAAAGAGTGCCCAGACAGTAAAATCAGAAGCATCTGCGGTTGAAAAAGCTATAGATGTTGATGGTAAAGTTGATGTCGAAGATAAAGCATCATCTAAATTAGATAACGTTAAGAAAAAAGCGGATGATTTTTCGAATGAAAATATCAAACCCCCTAAAATAGAACCTCCTGACACCGATGGCTTTGAAGAAGCGCTTCAAGAAATGGAAGACAAAGTCAAATCATTCGGTGCTAAGATCGCAGGATATCTAGCCATAGGAGAAGCAATTAAACAAGGAACTGAAATTGGAAAAGAAGTCTATGCTGATTTTGAAGATTCAGTTGCACGTGTCAAAGGCGCTCTAGGAGAAACGGATGATCAAGCAAGGCAAACTGCACAGGTAATTAAAGATGTCTATGAAGCGGGGCTTGGTGAAAGTATGGACAGAGTTGCCGAAGCCGTTGTAAGAATCAAGCGAAATCTTGGTGAAATGGATGACGGAACTCTAAACGCTATTACACAACAAGCAATCATTCTTGAAGATACATTTGATGTAGATATGAATGAAACATTGCGTGGTGTCAAAGGATTGATGAAAAACTTTGGGTTAACTGCACAAGAAGCAATGGACTATATTGTCGCAGGAACTCAAGAAGGGTTGGACTGGACTGATGAACTAGGAGATAACATTTCAGAGTATTCAGGAAAGTTCTCTCAAGCGGGATATTCAGCAAGTGAATATTTCCAATTACTAAAGAACGGTTCAGAAAGCGGTGCATATAACCTAGATAAGGTAAATGATGCTATCAATGAAGTAACTACTCGTTTAGCTGATGGAACTATTGAGGGTGCTCTAAGTTCATTTTCAAGCGAAACACAAAAGACATTCAAAGCATGGCAGGATGGAAAAGCCACTCAAAAGGATGTTATCGACAGTATCGTAAGTGACATTACTAAATGTGATGATCAACAAAAAGCATTGACAATGTCAGCTACTGCTTTCGGTACAATAGGAGAAGATGCTAATCTTACATTTGCTAAAGCGTTGAATAGTGTTGGAACTACTTTTGATGATGTTTCAGGAAAAGGACAACAGTTTGCTGATGAAACAACGACTCCAATGCAAGAATTGGAATCAAAAGTTAGAAAGGTCAAAGATCAGTTACAGCCTTTAGGTGATTTGTTCTATGATGTAGCAGGAGTTGCACTTGATAACTTTACACCATTATCAGCTGTTATTCTTACTGTAGCAACAGCACTTGCTACTTACAAAGGAATAGTTCTTCTCACCGAAGGAGTAACCAAGGGATTAGCATTAGCGCAGAAACTATTAAATGGCGAAATGATGTTGAATCCAATCGGCCTAATTGTAGCAGCTATTGCTGCCTTGGTAGCTGGATTCATTTATTTATGGAATACAAGCGATGGTTTCAGGTCGTTCTGGATAAATCTATGGAATTCTATAACATCAACATGCGGGCCTGTGATAGATACAATCGTCTCATTCTTTACTGAATCGATACCAGGTGCAATTGACACGCTTGTAGAGACTTTCAGCAATATCGGTCAAACGATTGTTGAATTTTTTTCTGGGCTTGGAGAATCAATTGCATCATTTTTTACTGAAACGATACCGCAAGCATTTGACAGTTTCATTGAAATATTAACAGGATTTATTAGCTCAGCAATCGAATTTTTCAATCAGTTGCCATACAACATTGGCTATGCGATTGGTTCGATAATTGGTTTTATCGTTAGTTTAGGAATTAAATTCGTTGAATTTGTGACGACTGACATTCCAAACTTTGTACAGTCGTTCATTTCTTGGATTTCTCAATTACCTGGCCAAATATGGACGTATATAACTGATATCATAGGAAAAGTAGCTGAGTTTGCTTTGAATTTGATTTCCAAAGGATATGAAGCAGGCTCAAACTTTGTATCAAGCATCATCAGTTTTGTTACAGGATTACCTGGGCAAATTTGGAACGTATTGTCAAATGCTATTGGAAAGGTTGCTGAATTCGTTGTCAAAATGGGTTCAAAAGGGATTGAAGCAGCCAAATCACTATGGAATGGTATTGTTGATACTCTTGTTGGATTGCCTGGTAAAATGGCAAATATTGGTAAAAATATCGTGGAAGGTATCTGGAACGGTATCAAGAATGCAAAAGACTGGTTGCTTAGCAAGATTGGCGATTTTGCAAATGGTGTTGTAGATGGTATCAAAGGATTCTTTGGCATTCATTCACCTTCAAAAGTCATGAGAGATGCCATTGGTAAATTCTTACCACCAGGTATTGCGGTAGGTTTTGAAGTGGCCATGCCAAAAGCTCAAAAATCCATGAACAAAGAACTTGAAAAAATGACAAGTGACTTGAATGGTATCATAAACTTCAATTTGGATGATATCGAACTGAAAACAAATCTTGATATCGCAAGACAAACAGCATTTGAAAGCATTGTCACAAATGAATTAAAAATAGATTATGATAAGATGGGAAATTCAACAGCTAAAGCAATTAAAAACAGCGGTATGTCTTTCAAAGTAGACAAGCGTGAATTTGCTAGAATTATTTAGAAAGGAGCATTTATGAAAGTATATTATGTCAATTCAAACAATGAGCAAATAGATCTATTAAGTGCTCCTTATCATATTGAAGAAACTGACTTTTTTAACTTTGAGTGGTCATATGAAACTGAAAATAGAAGGGTCACACGCTTTTATCGTGATGTCGAAACGAAAAAGGTTAGTGTAGATATCTTTAGCCAAAATCAAAAAGACTTCTACAGTGCTCTAAATAGACTCGTTGAGATATTCGATGTAGATAACGTAAGCAATGTCAAAGGAAAACTCTTCTATAATGACTACTATTTAGAGTGCAATATCTTTAAAAACCAAAAAGACATGAAGTCATATATTCTTCCATACGCAAAGGTAGATTTAACTCTGGTAACTGATTCAACTAAATGGATCAAGGAAGATACCTACCATTTTTACAGCAGTGGTGAAGGAAGAAAAGCAGGAACAAAGAAGTATTCCTATAAATATCCTTATGTCTATGGTGCAAGCGAAGGACAAATGACAGTTAGAAATATTGGAGTCGTTGAAAATGATATTTTATTAAGAATATATGGTCCAGCACAAGACCCAGCCATTAAAATAGGAGACAACCTTTATCAAATCAATACGACACTTGAAGCAAATGAAAGACTTGAAATCGATACGCTGAAAAAGAAAGCTGTAAAAATCACAGCACACGGTGATGAAATCAATGTTTTCAATGACAGGAACAAAGACAACAGATTGTATGTTCCCATCCCACCTGATACAAATATTGTCGTTTGGAACAACTCTTTTTCATTTGATATCGTTGTCTACGATGCAAGAAGTGAACCGAAATGGGAGAGTGATGAATGATGATGGAGTTCATCTACACGGATCCTAACGGAATCGAACAAGGACCATTGTTAAACTGCAGCCTAGACTTGGAAATTGGAACATATGACAAAGCCAAGAACGACTTTGAAATAACTGTTTCAACGGACAGCTGGGACCGCAAATTGACATATGACAGCAGATTCTATTGTGTCGGTACTGAATTTGGTGGGATAGTGAAAAGTATCAAAATAGATACTGAAGCTGAAGAAGTGAAAATAGGTGGCATATGCCCAAGAAAATTGCTAGCAAATGATATTATTCAGCCTAAAAAAAGAACTGATGAATACTATGAATTCATAGGTGAAGCAAATGAATGCATTCGAGAATATATCAATTCATCAACTGATTTTTTCAATTATATTGAAAATAAATCTAAATCAGTAAGTTTAAAAAAGAAACTGGCTGATTTTTTTGTTGTTTCACAAGAAGATAGTGGAATAACCATTAATTATCAGGCACGTTATTACAACACGTTGCAGGCATTTGAAACAATGCTAAATGATGCAAATGCCAAACTTAAACTTATTTGGAATAAAGATGGACAGATTGAACTTTCAGTTGAGCCTATTATCAATTATTCCGAAAAACTCCAATTCGACAATGATTACAATCTGCAGATTATCGCTAAAAAAGATATAAATCAATGTAATCATTGCATTGGATTAGGCAAAGGCGATTTGCAAGAAAGGCAGGTTGTTCATGTCTTTAAAATCAATGATCAATACTTAGAACTGAGTGAAATTGATGATGACTCTATGATTCCAAGTGAACTGAATACAATGACATATGACTATTCAAATGTTGAAAGCATTCAAGAACTGATAGATGGAACCAAAACAAAATTAAAAGAAGCACAGACTGATAACTCTTTAGAAATTACATTTGATAATTTATCTCCTGAAATTGGAGACGTTGTAGGAGCAAAAGAATACATAACAGGTATTTCTATGCAAAAGCCTATTGTACAAAAAATCGTTAAATGTACGTTTGAAAAAGACTACACAGACTGTGACATTGATTACAAGGTAGGTGATTAGATGGCAAGTTCAAGTGATGCAGTTGAAGCTATCACATTGGCTGGAAAAGAAGTATCAGCATCTATTGATGCATATTTGTTTGATGCACTATATTCCGTTGATGGGATTTTTAAAAAAGGCAATCAAATGAGAGCAACTATTGTCAGCAACAATAAAATTAGAATTGCTGATGGTTTGCTTATCAATCAAGGGCATTTTCTTAGAATAAAACCAGGAATGTATTGTGATGTACCAATTGAAAATGGTACTCAAAACATGAAACGTTGTGACTGTATTGTTTCACAATTTAAAATTGACGAACAAGGAGAATCACACGAAATTGTTGTCATCCAAGGTACACCTGGGGAAAAAGAAACAGTTCCTTCATTAACAAAGGATGATCTTGAAAAGGGTGGTTCGCTACGTCAAATAGAATTATTCAGAGTTCATTTGAATGGTATCAATATTTCAGGAATCGATAGAATAGCAAGAACTGTCTATTCGTTCAATGATGCTGTTTTCTATGAGGATTAACAGATGAAAATTATTGAAATTTATCTAAACGAAAATCAATCGCATTCTTGCAAGAGAAACATCTTTTATGCTGGAAGAAAATATGACAACAAAATTACAGCAGTTAAATTTACTAACAAGAATTTGTTTGAAATTGGCTGGAATTTCTATTTGAAAGTTGAAACTGATGATAAAGTACAAGAAATCCCCTTACTACAAAATCTATTTATCATTGGAGCAAATCTTACACAAAATGCAGGAATATTGACATGTACTTTGATTGGAAGAAATAGGAAGGATGAATCAACTAAGACTTTTGAACCATTTAGATTAAAAATTGAAGATGTTGACTATGAAAATGATAAGGAAGAGTTACCAATGGATCCAAATGTAAAATTATTATATGAACAATTAATCAATCTTAAAGAAGATCTTGAAAACAAAGAATTATCTTCTCTTCCAGCAGGTGGTCAATATGGTCAAGTATTATCAAAAGCAAGTGATAATGACTATGATTTTGAATGGAAAAACGTGAATAGTGGTTCTAAAAATAACGTTTTAACAGATGAAGAGCTAGATAAAATTTGGAATGAAAAAATAAATTAGAAAGGAGATAAAAATGTCAGAAGAAACAAGTTATTTAGATGCTGCGGGAGTACGTCACTTATTAGAAAAAATTGGCGGTACTTTTGTAACAAAAGAAGAGTTTAACTACAAAGCTATTTCAATCACATCATTTACAAATGATAAAAATACTGTTGAAATGGGATCAACTGTTGACACAGTGAATTTGAAATGGGCTTTAAATAAGAAAGCAACTGCTTTAACTTTAGATGGAAGTGTTATTACAGCTACTGACACTTCTAGAGCTTTAACTGGATTAGGTCTTAAATCTAATAAGACATGGACATTAAAAGCAACTGATGAAAAAGGAGCTTCATCATCAAAAACAACATCCATCACTTTTTTAAATGGTGTCTATTATGGTGTTGGAGCTGTACCAAATGTATATGATAGTTCATTTGTTTTAAAGTTAGCAAAAGCATTGCAATCGTCTAGAAATAAAATTTTCACATTGAATGCTGGAACAGGAGAATTTATTTTCTATGCTATTCCTGCAAGATATGGTGAGTGTGGGTTTAATGTAGGTGGGTTTGATGGTGGCTTTACAAAAGTGGCCACATTCGATTTCACAAATGCTAGTGGATACACAGAAAGCTATTGTGTTTATAAATCAGATAATGCAAATTTAGGTAATACAACTGTTACCGCTAAATAAGAAAAGAGAGGTACGTAAATATGGCAAAATATACAGGTAGTACCACTCTTATCAGTGGTATTACACAAAAAAATAATGGGAACTTTGCACTTGTTGAAGCAAGTGCTGTTCAATACAAAGATGAAGAAAATTCGGACGGATCTTTTAAATCAGTTGAAAAGAAAATAGAAGAATTATCTGCAGCTGTTGGAAATCCTGACATTATGAATGATGAAGATTTAAATAGCATATGGGCCGAAATTTTCGGATAAAAAATATTAAAATTTAATCAAAATTGGAAAGAAAGAGGAAAAATAATATGAGTTTTGTAAATGATTCAATTTTAAAATCAGCATTAGGAAAAATTAAAGCATGGGGTGAAGGAAAATTTGTAGCAAAAGAAACTGGTAAAGGTCTATCTACAAATGACTATACAACTGCTGATAAAACAAAATTAAACGGTGTTGCTATTGGTGCTCAAGTAAACAAAATTGAAAGTGTAAAAGTAAATGGAACAGCTTTAACCATTGATTCATCTAAAGCGGTAAATGTTGATCTAACAGCTTATGCTAAATCAGCTGATGTAACAAAAGAAATCGCATCTGCAGTATCAGGAGTAACTCAAATCGATTACTCAGTTGTTGAATCATTACCTTCAACTGGTAAAAAAGGTATTATCTATTTAGTTGCTAATAGTGATTCTGGTAATAATATCTATGATGAATACATCTATATCAATTCTAAATTTGAAAAATTAGGTTCAAGAGAAATGGATCTAAGCTCTTATGCTAAAAAGACTGATATTCCAACAAAAGTATCATCATTGACAAATGATTCAGGATATCAAACTGCAGCACAAGTAACTTCAGCTATCAATGCTAAATTAGCAGTAATGACTGATACTGAATTAAATACAATGTGGACTGAAGTATTTGGAGCATAATACTAGGAGGTCTTATATATGAAAGATTTCTTTAAAAGAGTTTTGTTTTCAAACGTAAGTGAACATGCATCTTCAACAACTGTTTCAGCTAATAGCACTAAGTTTCTAACAAGTGATATTTTAAAAACTTTTATGACAAAGTTAAAAGATACGTTTGTTTTGAAGTCACAATTAACATCATTGCAAAAGCAAGTTGGACAGCTTGAAAAGACAGTCAGTGAATTAGAAACTGATTTAAAGGATGCAGTATATTACAGAGAGTAGATTGATTTCTGCTCTTTTTTAAAAGGAGAAAAATATGAAAGATTTTGAAACACGTGAGTGCGTTGTACACACACACACACACACGACTTACACAAATTAGAGAAGGTACATCAAAGTGCCTTTTCTCATTCTTTAAAAAGATTGGTGGTGACAAGCATTTAGATTAGTTTTAATCTGAATGTCAACATGCCAAAACTTATTGATAAAGATGGAAATGAATTGCTTAATTTACAAATGTCAACTGATGAGCACTGGACAGGAAAGTACTGGATTGATGGTAAAAAGATTTATGAAAAAATCATTACGTGGACTGGATTGAACGTTGGAGTAAGCACAATCAATCATTCAATCAATAACTTAAACGAGTTTATTGATTATGAAGTCACATGTTCCAATGGAGAAGATTTCTATAGATTTCCTGTTGTTTATTATTCTGGTGGTAATACAGGAACATTTTATGTGACGTATTTCATTTTGAATGTAGATAACATTCGTTTTGCTAATAATTACAGTTGGGCAAATTATAAATTTAAAGCAATTATTCGTTACACAAAAAAA
>ERZ773177.927-NODE-927-length-15165-cov-2.9585_pt1 | contig 15165 bp, 10 predicted proteins | sample MGYA00580534_ERZ773177 | MGnify/ENA primary metagenome ERZ773177 (study PRJEB29015, sample SAMEA2737872) | human gut metagenome | biome: human gut; feature: human-associated habitat; material: faeces | place: China | collected 2012 ...
CATATCGAACAAACATACGGACTGCAAATTCATTATCAGAATCTACAGATGAAGGGATGTAGCGAAATTACTCTGCAAGGGCTTTCCATCGTTCCCGACCAACGGGATACCCTTCTTACACTACAATCTGTCAATGTCAGACTGAATTTTTGGAAACTGCTGAAAGGAAATATTGAAGTCCGCAACGTCCACATGAATGGACTGGCAATCGCTTTTATCAAACGGGACAGTGCAGCCAACTATGATTTTCTATTCTCCGGACACCACCCGGAAGCAACTACAGAGCCGGTCATAGAAACCAATTACGCCCATCGCATCAACCGAATATTAAACTTAATATATGGTTTCTTCCCCGAAAACGGTCAACTGACTCAACTTAATATAACCGAACGGAAAGACAGCAATTTCGTAACAGTCAATATCCCCACCTTTACAATCGAAAACAATCGCTTTCAGTCCACCATCAAGATAAAAGAAGATACGCTGACTCAACAATGGAAAGCAGCAGGAGAGTTGAACAGAAAGGTACATACCCTGCAGGCAGAACTTTTTGCCACAGAAAAAAAGAAAGTTTCACTACCGTATATCAACCGCCGTTTTGGAGTAGAAGTTACTTTCGATACCTTATATTATAGTATGACTAAAGAAAATCGTACCGAAAACCAACTGCAACTTGACGGTAAGGCGAAAGTAAGCGGACTTGATGTATTTCACAAAGCACTCTCTCCCGAAGTGATCCATCTGGATCGCGGACAACTCACGTATCAGATGAATATCGGCAAGCAAACGCTGGAACTGGACAGTACGACGACGGTATTATTCAACCAAATAAAATTTCATCCTTATCTGCGAGCAGAAAAGAATGAAAATCAATGGCACTTCACTGCTGCCACAGATAAATCATGGTTTCCGGCCGACGAACTATTCAGTTCTTTGCCCAAAGGCTTATTCAGCAATCTGGAAGGTATAAAAACAAGTGGTGAGCTGGCTTATCATTTTCTGTTAGATATTGATTTTGCCCGACTAGACAGCCTTAAGTTTGAGTCCGAATTGAAAGAAAAAGATTTTCGGATAATAGAATATGGTGCAACATCTCTTTCAAAAATGAGCGAAGAGTTTGTCTATACCGCCTATGAAAACGGACTACCGGTCAGAACATTTCCTGTCGGACCTTCATGGGAACATTTTACTCCTTTGGACAGCATTTCTCCATTGCTGCGGATGTCGGTCATGCAAAGTGAGGACGGAGCTTTTTTCTACCACAAGGGCTTTTTGCCTGATGCGATGCGTGAAGCTTTGATTTATGACCTGCAAGTCGAACGTTTCGCCAGAGGAGGCAGCACAATTACCATGCAGCTGGTAAAAAACGTATTTCTCAACCGGAACAAGAACTTTGCCCGCAAATTGGAAGAAGCGCTCATCGTATGGCTGATAGAGACAGAAAAGCTGACTTCTAAAGAACGTATGTATGAAGTTTATCTGAACATAGCCGAATGGGGACCGCTGGTTTATGGTATTCAGGAAGCCTCTGCCTATTATTTCAACAAACGCCCTTCGCAACTCACGACCGAAGAAAGTATTTTTCTGGCTTCTATTATCCCGAAGCCTAAACACTTCCGCAGTTCCTTTGCGGAAAACGGACGGTTGAAAGAGAATATGGAAGGCTATTATAAGCTGATTGCCGGACGCCTCGCCAAGAAAGGATTAATAAGTGAAATCGAGGCGGATAGTATCCGCCCCGATATCCAAGTTACGGGCGACGCCCTGAATAGTCTAGTCGGCGAAACGCCGGAGTCCAGTTCTCCTACCGCTGAGGAGCAATAATTTATTAATAAAGGAATAGGTTTTATCTTCTTGAGCTGCTTCCTCTTTCTGAAGAACGGGAAGAAGAACCTCGGTTGCTGTTGCTTCTCGAACTTTCTGAAGATGAGCTTCTTTCTGTTGATCTGCCGGATACGTTCCCTCTGCTGGAACTACTGCCGGAATTGCTGTTCCTACCGGAGCTGCTGCCACGGTTTGTACTCGTACCACTACTTGTCGGACGGCGACTGGAATTCGAAGACCCTGTACTCGTTCCCGGACGACTTCCTGAATGACGATCTCCTTCACCTCTGTTGTGGTCTCTGCCCGGAGTTACTTCCTTATTCGGTTTATCATCTTTGGACGGAGTAGATGGTCTGCCCGGAGTGGACGGTCTGCTTGGAGTAGACGGTCGTTCATTGACCGAAGGTCTTTCAGAGTTGGAAGGTCTTCCGGAAGTGGACGGCCTATGGTTCGTTTCTGGACGAGGACGGGAAGTATTTCCCGGACGTCCCGAAGTATTAGGTCGTGACGTTGCGCCCGGACGTCCCGAAGTCCCCGGTCGGGTAGGTGCATTATGCGGACGAACGGAAGTGTTCGGACGGAAACGTACAGAACCGAAGTCTGAACGACGATAAGAATGGAATACCCGCTGATCTCTTACCCGATATGGCGTAGGATAGTGCACAAAATTATTATATCTTCCCCGATAATAACTCACATGATGAATATGCGGACGATAATGTGCACCACAGTAAGTCCGATAATGATAAGGTACACCAAAATAGAATAAACTACGATTCGGATAATTGATATAAATCCGGAAATTCCATCTTCCACCGGTGACATAAATGGGACGATAGAAATACTCAGCTCCCAGGAACCTGCGGTATTGCGCATCGCTCAACACCCAACGAAGATCATCGTTGCGAATATCCAGCGCTTCATAGTAATCATCTAATGCCCACTCATCACCCCGTACTACATAATCCATAATATTACGAAGCGAATAAATGAAATCATAGTTAATCTCATACACATCATTATATTGAGGATTATTCAAGTCCAGTTCGTATGCCATCTTATCAGTAAGGAAACGTGTCTCCTTACGTACCTTGCTGGTACTCATTCCCGCCATTACAGTGGTACTGGCAGTCACGACTAATAATATAAATAGAATTCTTTTCATGGTTTCATTCTTTTTTAGTTACGTCCGCTATCGTAAGATTCCGCAAACTCCCTCATCTCTCTTTTGTCCATCTCAAAAGTGAAAACATCTGTCAGTATGGAGAAGTTCTTCTTATCTGCGATTTTCGGATAAAGTTTCTTTATCATATTCTTTTTATCTGTCTGAAAAGTACACATATCCACCAATTTACGGCATTGGGCACAAGTGAATCCCGAAGGGGGTACAACTTCATCCAGCATCCTGGTACGGTCAGACTCAAAAGATTTACCTCTATATTCATTGAAGAAACGGTCAAAATCGGCTGAACTCATAGCTCTGGGCCGTACATATCCTACGTCTCCCGGTCGTTGGTCATTGTGGTAAGCCTGGATATATTCCTTCATCTTGTCACGGTCAAAAGACGAAAAGAGCTTATTGACCACCGGAGCAAAATTTTCTTTATCCACTATTTGCGGATACATACGTTTCATCACAGTCATCTGAGCATCCGAACCACTTATCTGATCAATGATCTTCCCGCACTGGGCAGAAGTAAAATTGCAATCCAACAAAACATCATCTATATATTTAATCTGCTCATCAGACATAATCACCATCCGGAAATCACTAAGAAAACGATCAAACTCATCATGCATCATAAGTGTTCTGCGACGGGGACTTTCTTCATTGTGTGGCGGACGAACCGGAGCCGTATTGGTTACAACGACGGAAGGAGGCATCACAACCGGAGCCGGAAGAAGTATCTCATCACCATTAAAGGTATCCATACTCGTAACTCTTCCATCTGCAAAATATACAATAATCTTGATCGAGTTGCCGTAAAGCACTGAAGAAATCCGGTGGTACTCCCATTCCTCGCCATCTCCGTCAAAACGTCTGTAATCCGGTTTGCCCAAGATTTTTTCTACATTCTGCCGCGACATTCCCTGCTGAACTTCCATCACTTGCTTGTTGGATACGTAATAAGTAGAACAGCTACCGAGTATTACCCACAACGTGAAAAACAGGATTATATGTATATTTTTCATAACCGTATCGTTTTTAGTGAACTAATGTATGATCAGCGTCCTTCGTATTCCTTGATGAAATCGTTCATTTTGGTCTTGTTACTGGAGAATGTAAGAATACCGATCACTGTAAAGAAAGCCTCTTTATCTACAATATTAGGATACATCATTTTCATAATCTTCAGCCGTTCATTATCAAAGGTATAGAACTTCACCAGTTGAAGACACTGCTCCGATGTAAAATCAGAGTTCGCCAATGCAGTTGTAATCAACCCCATACGATCTTTTTCAAAAGGCTCATTCTTCACACTATCAAAGAACTTCTTGAAAAGTTGGTCATTCATCACTCTGTCGTAGCGGTTATAGTCCGGACGGTGTCCACCCTGACCGGTTCCCGGTCTTCCGGGTCTGCCCGGACGGATATCTCCACGTTCCTCTACAATAATATCTTTTACTTCGTTTCCGTTAAAGTAAACGCGGTCATTATACAACCGTTCTCCTTTCCATACACGTTCTCCCGGGCGAGTCGGGCGGGAAGCGTACACTTCAATGGTATAATTTCCCGGTTTCAGATTGGCAACGAAACAAGTAGTAGTAGGATAACACATCTGCCTTCCGCCAAAATAAACAAGAATCGGAGTATCTCCGCCATCAATCCGGATTCCGCTGACAGACTGCGCTTTTAAAGAAAGGGCAGCGAGCAAAATACAGAAACTTATTATTATCTTACGCATAGCTTATCTATTTTTAAAATTATTATCTTTAACTGATATCACAAAAATAGGGTGAGAAAACTCCCCACCCCAATGATTCTCTCTATTCCTGCATAGGGATTTCCCTATTCTGTTTAGGATTCTGCCAAAGTGATGCCGTTCTCATGCAAAGAAATCAATCGTTTCTTATACAAGTCACCTACACCTTTCTTAAAAGTTTTCTTGCTGACACCAAAGGTATCGTAGATATCCTCCGCAGGACTCTTATCGTTCAGATTGATCCGTCCGCCATGTTCCCGAATATACTCCAACAGTGTTTTCGAGAAATCATCGACTTTCTCAAATCCCGGTTTCTGAAGTATCAGGTCCACCTTTCCATCTTCGCGTACCTGTTTCACAAACGCCTTCATCTGCATACCGGTCTCCAATGCACGGAATATTTCATTTTCATACAGCAACCCGCTATACTTATTGTCTATAATCGCTTTGAAACCCAAGTCCGTCTTCTGCCAGATCAGGATATCCACTTCCGCACCCGGAGCATAATCGGGCATATCTTTCGACAGGTAACGTTCTACCTTCGCCGAAGCTACGATACGATAACTTTCCTCATCCACATGAGCATGGACCACGTAGGATCTTCCCACCTGCATTTTCATCTTCTGCTCACTGAAGGGTACAAATAAGTCTTTCATCAATCCCCAGTTGAGGAATGCCCCGAACTGGTTCACCCAAGAGACTTCGAGACAGGCGAACTGCCCTACCTGCACCAACGGAGTCAGTGTAGTGGCAATCAGTCTTTCGTCAATATCCAGATAAAGAAATACATTCAACATATCCCCTACCTTACAGTCTTCGGGTACATAACGGGTGGGCAACAGGATTTCACCTTCATCTCCTCCGTCGAGATATAAGCCGAAATCGACTTCCTTTACCACTTCGAGCTGGTTGAATTTTCCTAATTCGATACTCATACTTTTATCTATTTATTATATAACGAACAAAGATAATCTATTTTAGGCACATCCCTTTCATCAAAGGGATATAACTTTTTGTTATCAAACAAAACTATTTTCAATGAACAATCATCCGATTAAGTCGTTATCTTTGTAGCGGTAATAAGCAAGAACAGATTATTCATCTTTAAACATATATAATTATGGAATTTTTAACCAACGAGAAACTTACGATTGTAGGAGCAGCCGGAATGATCGGCTCCAATATGGCTCAAACAGCTATGATGATGAAACTCACTCCGAATATTTGTCTATATGATCCTTTCGCACCCGCTCTGGAAGGCGTGGCAGAAGAATTATATCACTGCGGTTTCGAAGGCGTGAATCTGACTTATACTTCCGATATTAAAGAAGCATTGACAGGAGCCTCTTATATCGTATCTTCCGGTGGTGCAGCCCGCAAAGCAGGCATGACCCGTGAAGACTTGTTGAAAGGAAATGCTGAAATTGCCGCTCAGTTCGGTAAAGATGTCCGCCAATACTGTCCGAATGTAAAACATATCGTTGTCATCTTTAACCCTGCTGATATCACAGGATTGATCACACTGCTATATTCCGGTCTGAAACCATCCCAGGTTTCTACACTGGCAGCACTGGACAGCACCCGTCTACAGAATGAACTGGTGAAATATTTCCATATTCCCGCTTCCGACATTCAAAACTGCCGTACGTATGGCGGACATGGAGAACAGATGGCCGTATTCGCCTCAACTACCAAAGTAAAAGGCGAACCGCTGACTGATTTCATCGGAACTACCCGTCTTCCGCTGACAGAATGGGAAGCATTAAAAGTACGTGTCATACAGGGTGGCAAACATATCATCGATCTTCGTGGCCGTTCTTCTTTCCAAAGCCCGGCTTATCTTTCTATCGAAATGATCGCTGCCGCAATGGGTGGACAACCGTTCCGCTGGCCTGCCGGTACTTATGTTTCCAATGGTAAGTTCGACCACATCATGATGGCTATGGAAACTTCCATTACGAAAGATGGCGTTACTTACAAAGAAGTGGCCGGATCTCCTTCCGAACAGGAAGAACTGGAAAAGAGCTACGAACATTTGTGCAAGCTTCGTGATGAAGTGATTGAAATGGGTATCATCCCGGCAATCAAAGACTGGCATTCTTTGAATCCCAATATTGACTAACCAGTATCATTAATATAATAAACACCGGAACTCAACGATATTTTTCCGTTCGAGTTCCGGTGTTTTTTTTTACCATTACTGCTTGTCTGCAATTAATCCTACACTTTTGAGCACTCCGCACACACTCCCTTTACTACATAATTCACACTATGCAAAGTGAATCCTTTCGGTAAGTCGATAACCGGAATATGAATCTTTTCCAGACAAAATGTCCGATGGCATTTCTCGCAATAAAAATGTGAATGCAGGTCTTTCAGGACACAGTTGCAGGAATCATCGCAAACGGCATACTTCCACGAACCGCTTCCATCGTCTATGCTATGTATCAGATGATGAGACAAAAAAAGCGTGATTGTACGAGATATAGTCGATTTATCAACCGTATCCAGCAACGTTTCAAGATCAAGCTGAGACACGGCACGCCCCGCTTCCATCATACTTTTCAATATGAGAAGTCTGATGGCCGTCGGCTTGATGTCTCTTTTTGCCAACTTATCCAGATAAACTTTTTCTTCCATATTCTTTTATTTTATCATTTTCTGTATCCTTACGGCATTCATGATAGCAATCAGTGCTACACCAACATCGGCGAAAACAGCTTCCCAAAGTGTAGCCAGTCCGCCGGCTCCCAAAATCAGTACCAGCAGTTTCACACCAAACGCCAGTGAAATATTCTGCCATACAATCCTTCGCGTCAGTTTTCCTACCTTTATCGCTTCAGCCACTTTGGAAGGCTGGTCGGTCTGTATCACCACATCAGCCGTTTCAATAGCTGCATCACTGCCTAGTCCGCCCATGGCAATACCTACATTACTTAAAGCCAGTACCGGAGCATCATTCATGCCGTCACCCACAAAGGCAACCTGGTTCTCCGTATGTTGGCGCAATTCTTCCAAATGCTTCACTTTCCCATCGGGGAGCAGATCACCATAGGCTTCCGAAATACCCAGCTTCTCTGCAAAGTTACTAACAATACTTTGTTTATCACCGGATAATATCTGAATGTTTTGAATTCCCAATGCTTTCAGGTTCTGAATGGCGATCTTTGCATCCTCTTTCAGACTGTCGGATAATAGCAGATAACCGGCATACTTGTTTCCTATCGCACAGACAACGATCGTATCTGTAATGGAAAGAAGTTCGGGCGGATATTCTATCTGAAATTTTGAAAGCAAACGCCCATTACCTGCCAAAACCTGAATTCCATTTACGGCAGCTTCCAGTCCGAGACCTGCATACTCCTTACTGTCGGTTACAGAGGAAAGCTCGATATCCCGCCGTCCGGCATAATTCACCACAGCCTTAGCAATGGGATGTGTACTGCTGCTTTCTACCGAGGCTATCATCCGGATTAATTCTTCTTCGGATACACCGGATTCACAGTTACAAGACTGCACTTCAAACGTACCTTTAGTAAGGGTTCCCGTCTTATCAAACACGACTGTATTAATCTTCGTAACAGCATCCAGATAATTTCCACCTTTAAATAAAATTCCCAACCGGGAAGCTGCCCCGATGCCTCCGAAGTATCCTAACGGAATACTGACCACCAAAGCGCACGGGCATGAAATCACAAGAAAGACCAAAGCCCTGTACAGCCAGTCATTAAAAGTAAATAAGAACTGGGGAGTGATCAAGGAATAAATAAACGGCAGTAAAACAATCAGAACCGCCAGCCCTATCACAATCGGAGTATAAACACGGGCAAATTTACGGATAAACAGTTCTGCCGGTGCTTTGCGTTCGGAGGCATTCTGAACAAGTTCCAGAATACGGGCAAGAGCACTTTTATCAAAAGGTCTGATCACCTTGATACGGATTACTTTATCGGTAACAATCATTCCGGCAAGTACTTCCTCACCCATCCGGATACTTCGGGGCACACTCTCGCCTGTCAATGCTGCCGTATTGAAAGCAGCTACCTCATTGAGCATCATTCCATCCAAAGGAACTCTTCCTCCTGTCTTTATTTCAATTGTTTCTCCTACTTTTACGCTTTGAGGATTCTCAATAACGACACGTTCATCTCTGACTACTGCCGCTTCTTCCGGACGGACATCCAGCAGAGCTCCGATATTACGCTTCGCCTTATCAACAGCCTTTTCCTGAAACAGTTCTCCGACGGAGTAAAACAACATCACCGCTACTCCCTCCGGATATTCACCGATATAAAACGCTCCAAGCGTAGCTACAAACATCAGCGTAAACTCACTGAAATAGTCCTTATCCTTCATACTCTCCCAAGCCTCTTTCATAACGGGCAGGCCGACCGGAAGATAAGCCACGACATACCATATCAGAGAGAAATATCCTTCACGGAAGAAAGGTAACTCCAGAGCGTTCATGATGATTCCACTTATCAACAGGATAAATGAAAGTCCCACTTTCCAATATTCAGCGAATATTGATTCTTTCTTTTCAATATGTTTTTCGGGTGCACATTCGTGTGTATGTGCGCAACAACTACAATGTCCCATAATCATTCTTTCTTTTTTATCTGCTGCAAAGGTAGCGAATGATTCGTGCAACAAAGTTGCAAAAGAAGACGCCACAGCCAATCTCCAAATAAATATCGTTCAAGGGATTGGCATATAAAGAAAGTTTCCTATTTTTGTATCTAAACAAAAAAAATGGGCACAGCCCCACATATATAAATGGGAATAAGTAATATAAAACAATTATATAGCGAATGGAAATCGCTTCAGCCTCTTAAGCCTGAGGACCTGAAACGTTGGAATGATAAATTCAAGTTAGAGTTTAATTATAACTCTAACCACTTGGAAGGAAATACACTGACATACGGACAAACAAAACTATTATTAATGTTCGGTGAAACTTCGGGTAATGCCAGCTTGAAAGATTATGAAGAGATGAAAGCTCACAACGTAGGACTGGAAATGATAAAGCAAGAGGCGCAGGACAAAGAACGTCCGCTGACTGAAAGTTTTATTCGCGAGTTGAACCGTACCATCCTTGTGCAGGACTATTGGAAGAACGCCAAAACACCCGACGGACAAGACATCCGTATGCAGATAAAAGTAGGCGAATATAAATCACGCCCCAATTCCGTACTGACCGCAACAGGAGAAGTTTTCAGTTATGCTTCGCCCGAAGAAACTCCGGCATTTATGACGAGCTTGGTAGACTGGTACAACCTGGAAGCAGACAAAGGAATACTGACTCCTGTTGAATTGGCGGCGTTGCTTCATTACCGTTATATCCGCATTCATCCCTTCGAAGATGGCAACGGACGCATTGCCCGTTTATTAGTAAACTTTGTGCTGCACCGTTATGGATATCCGATGATCGTTATTCACTCCGAAGATAAATCCAACTATCTGAACATCCTCCATCAATGTGATGTAGAAGCAGGATTAACCCCTTCAGATGGTGCTAATGCCACTTTGAATGATATATTACCATTCGTCAACTATTTGAGCAGTTGCTTGATACGCAGTCTGACACTCGCAATCAAAGCCGCCAAGGGAGAAAGCATAGAGGAAGAAGGTGATTTCGATAAGAAAATAGCGATGTTACAGCGTAGATACTCAGATAAAGCTATCGAAAAAAGCAGTCGTTCCGTAGAACAGGCAAGAAGTGCTTTTTTTGAATTGGCCGTTTATGTGGAGCAAAAGATCAGTGGACTCCAAAAGCTATTTGACAGAACATTTATAACCAACACTCCCACTTGGAACATGGCTAGAAAAATAAATACACCCAATCCTGATGAGCCAATTATCCAGTCACACATTTTATATACTAAGTCAAAAGAGTATAGCTTTGTAGAGGATATCATACGTTTATCCAAGAAATCTCAGGTTGACTACTTTAAGCTAAAATATGATGCAGTAACTTTTCATTTTAATCATTGCCGATATGCAGGCGATAATACTTTTGATTTCCCATTCTGTATTTATATTCAATACTTATCAGATGGATGTGAAATAAGCTGTGACATCACATCCGATTCTGTGAAACTGTCTTATAATCCGGATGTTTTGGCTGAAGAAGGCAAAGAATACATGGATACTGCTTGCAACGAACTACTCAAACTACTTGAAGAAAAAATGAATGATAAGTCACCAGAAAACTAAATCAATAACTCATAATCCACCACATCCAGCCAACGGCCAAACTTTAATTTTTCCTTCTCGAAGCAGGATACTTGCTTGAATCCGATTCAGCTATGCCGCCAGCGAAACAGTACAAAAAGCCATCGGCACAACGACGCTCCACAAAATAATGGTCGTCTATCGTGGCATGGAGATAGTCGTATGTGAAGAAATCCCCGCTTTTCGTTGAGATTTCAGAATAAACACTTATCTTTGCATACACCTTTCTCCCCGTCAGCGTGACGTGAATGTAGGAGAAAGGTGTTTTTTATAAATATTGGAATATAAACGTATTACTTCTTCGCACATAAAGTTGGCTTACTTTTAAAATCAAGGAGAAGTGATGCAACAGATATTCCATGCTAATTGTTATATAGAATCCCTATATATAAAATTGGCATGGATGTCTGTTGTTTATCACTATTCTTGATAGGGTCTAGCCAACACCTATGTGTGGATAGTGAAACGACAACAGCGTCCGTGCCTTTCCTTTTTTTACCCCAACCCCACATCCTTTTTTTAAGGAGAGTGCATGGACGCCCAGTCGTTTTTAGAAGACAATCAAAACAACGAAAGCGATATGGATTTAGAAGAAACACTGGCACTTAAAAGAACCAATCACGAAAAGCTCATCCGGAATATGGATAAAGCTATCAGGAACGAGATGCTCAAATATGAAGAAGCAGAATTCTACATCCGCTTGCAGAGCGAATGTTTCAACCTCTACCCGATAGTCGTTAAAGCATTGGCACTGCAAATTATAGATAACAAAAGGCGTAGCATCTTCTGCTCCATCGTAAAAGGACACAAGCTAAAACGTCTGGCTGACTTTCACAAGCAAACACCGGAAGAAATAGCAATAGAATTCCGTTCTATCGTATGCGAATTGCGACGCAAGATTAATAACGGAGCGTTTACAGCCAAAGAGTCTGTCAATCTCCGGCTAAAAATGGAACGGGATATATTAGAACATAAAATACGGGATTATGATGAATTATGCCAAAGGTTGCAGTTGAAAAACAAAATATTGCACGACCAACTTGACATGCTTCGGGATAATCAGAAAAGGCATTCGAAGGACGAACAAGAAATAACACATGAAAAAGAACAGGAAATAATACGGAAAACAAGAAAAGCATTGCTGGAAGAATTGCAGCGAAAGATGGAAATACAGATAGAAGAACAAACCAAAAACCTGCATCACGAATCTTTCGTCATGCGCTGTATGCAATGGCTGAAAAATGCCCTTAGGCTTCCAACCGTCTCTCACTAGAGTTAATAAAACACTTTGTTATTGTCACTTGTCACTTTTAAAGGATAAGCTCCTTATTATTAAGGCAGTAATGGTGATAATAGGTGGTGATAATAAGGTGATAATAGAACTTTTTCTGGTTTCTATTATCACCTGCTTTTAATAAGAAACAGGATTAACACGCTGATTAACAACTATAAAACAGACTATTCAGAAGCATTATCTGCATGTGTTAAAAACTCCATTTTCAGCGTGAATATGCGTTGTTTATGCCATATATAACTTAATGTATGCCGCCTGCATTAAGCCATAGCATAGTAACCTTAACAAGCTAACAAGGTTTGACTAATATATTTAGTACGTTTCATGTATTCGTTTCACGTGCGTGGACCGTTCGGTTCACGTACATGAACCCAATAGATCACGTACGTGGACTGATGGACCCATGTACGTGAAATGACTTCTTCTTACTGACAGAATACATTAATCTAACCTACATAATAGCCTAATGAACGGTTCTCCTACTATTAATCCCGGGTGGTTATCTTCCCCTTGTACGGATAAATGTTTGTGTATACTATAATAAAAGACAGGAGTTGCCTTAAGCAAACTTAAAGCAACTCCTGTCTTAACTATTTAAAAGTATAACTGATTAAAGTTCCAGTTCTTTCCGATCATTGCGGATAAATTCCAGCAACCGTTCCACCGCCTCTTCTTCGGGTATGTTTTTCTCTACGCAAACTTTACCTTTATAAAGGCTGATCTTTCCGCGTCCGGCACCTACATAGCCGTAGTCAGCATCCGCCATCTCACCGGGGCCGTTGACGATACATCCCATGATGCCGATTTTCAAGCCTTTCAGATGTGAGGTAGCCGCCTTGATACGCGCAATTGTCTTTTCCAGATCATAAAGCGTACGACCGCAGCCCGGACAAGAAATATATTCCGTTTTAGAAGTACGGGTGCGTCCTGCCTGCAAGATACCGAAGGCAGTAGCATCTACTACCGCATGACTCAGACTTCCTTGATTGAACAGGAAAATCCCGTCACATAAACCGTCAAAAATCAATGCTCCCATATCAACGGCGGACTTAATCTGCAAATCTTCCGCCTCGTCCTCCGCATAATGCTGGAAGAAAACAACCGGATTCTCCAGACCTTCCGTCATGAGTTGATGCACCAATGCACGGTGCTCGCCCAAGCGGTTCGGATGATTGCTCTGAGAAATAACCACAACTTCGGGATGCACCTTAAGACAGGCAATCACTTCATCCGTTTGCGCCATGTAAGGCATAAACAGGAATTTCAGTTCTGCACTGCACTCGCCCATCAACGGCAACTGCGCATGATTGAAAGCAGGCCATGTTCCGGCCTCCCCTTCCCATACATCGGCATCAAGGATATATTCCACTCCTTCTTCCCGCTGTTCGGGCAACGTTCTTCCGGCATAGATATAATCCGGAGTAAACTGCGGATTGACTTCCGTCTTCCCATCCATGCGGTCGGCAATAACGACAGGGAGATGTTCGCCCCCGATATTCCGCACTGCCCGCGTCTTGCGGCGCGAAGGAGAAAGATAATTAAATTCCGGTGCCTCCATACCCGGGATATAGGGATGATCCTGCCTCAACAGAACATAATCCACCAGCTTGCGCGCTACGGGAATTTCCGCTTCGGGAGCCTCACTAAGCGACACACGAATCGTATCTCCCAATCCGTCACAAAGCAGCGCACCGATGCCCAAGGCAGATTTTATACGTCCGTCTTCTCCGTCTCCGGCCTCCGTCACTCCAAGATGCAGGGGAAATGACATTCCCTCCTGTTCCATCACGGCAACAAGCAAGCGGACGGTCTTCACCATCACCACCGTATTGGAAGCCTTGATCGAAATCACCACATCCGTGAAATGTTCCGCCACACAGATACGCAGGAATTCCATACAGGATTCCACCATCCCTTCGGGAGTGTCTCCGTAGCGGGACATGATACGGTCGGACAGGGAACCGTGATTGACTCCGATGCGGATAGCCGTATGATTCTCCTTACAGATATTCAGAAACGGCACAAAGCGGTCATGAATCTTCTGTATCTCCTGCGCATACTCCTCGTCGGTATATTCCAGTTTCTTAAAAGTACGCGCTGCATCTACATAGTTGCCCGGATTGATCCGTACCTTTTCTGCATATTGAGCTGCTACATCGGCCACTTTCGGATTAAAATGCACATCGGCCACCAACGGAACCATATATCCCTGACTTCGTAGCCCGATATTGATATTCATCAGGTTTTCCGCTTCCTTGACGCCCTGCGTGGTCAGTCGTACATACTCGCCGCCGGCATCGACGATGCGTTTGGCTTGTTCCACACAAGCTTCTGTATCCATAGTGGACGTGTTCGTCATCGACTGGATACGAATAGGATTGGGGCCGCCCAAAGGTACAGCCCCAATATTTACTTCGGATGTTTCTCTTCGAAAGTAATTGAATAAATCCATTTAATTGGTTTTATATTCGAACTTCACTTCTTTCAGTTCTTCGTTTGCCTTTACGATTTTCTTTTTCAGTCCTTCTTTGTAAGCAGCAAAAGCCTCAGCCAATGCCGCATCGCTCAACGCAAGCATCTGAATGGCAAGGATAGCCGCATTCATCGCTCCATTGATAGCAACCGTAGCCACAGGAATGCCCGGAGGCATCTGAATGATGGAGTACAGAGCGTCTACACCATCGAGCACAGAGCCTTTTACAGGTACTCCGATCACCGGAAGCGTTGTGTTGGCTGCGATGACACCCGGAAGGGCGGCAGCCATTCCGGCAGCAGCGATGATTACTTTAATGCCACGGCTACGGGCATTTTTGGCAAACTCTTCCACAGCCTCCGGCGTGCGGTGAGCAGAAAGAGCGTTCATTTCGAACGGTACATGCATATCATTCA
>ERZ773177.928-NODE-928-length-15143-cov-4.23244_pt1 | contig 15143 bp, 9 predicted proteins | sample MGYA00580534_ERZ773177 | MGnify/ENA primary metagenome ERZ773177 (study PRJEB29015, sample SAMEA2737872) | human gut metagenome | biome: human gut; feature: human-associated habitat; material: faeces | place: China | collected 2012 ...
CTGAAATATCAAAGTAAATCTCTAATTGTTAACAAGTTAATTTATAGAACATCCCTTAACACATATTTAACATGTTTCAAATTAATAAAGCGTAATTTGAACCGAACAAGCAAGGCTTTGCTTTGTGACTATCAATAAAATATCGTAACTTTGTAAGCAACAATATATCAACTTGTTTTTATCCTAAGACTCACATACCACTATGAAATCTTTAAAAGAATTATACAGAATAGGCAAAGGCCCGTCGAGCAGTCACACAATGGGACCGCAGAAGGCGGCACAGACCTTCGCTGCGCACAACAAGGATGCGAAATCGTTCGAGGTGACACTATACGGCAGCCTGGCAGCAACGGGCAGAGGTCACATGACCGACGTAGCCATCGACGAGGTGCTGCGCCCTATCGCTCCGCTGAGCATCGTGTGGCAGCCGAAGGTGTTCCTACCCTACCACCCGAACGGCATGAAGTTCGTAGCGTTCGACGCCGAAGGCAACCGCATGAACGAGTGGATATGCTACAGCGTAGGCGGCGGCGCACTGTCGGAAGGCGAGAAGAGCCGCTGGTTCAACAACAAGCGCGAGGTTTATCAGAAGAACACGCTGCACGAGATACAGCAGTGGTGCGAGAATCACGGACGCGGCTACTGGGAGTACGTTGACGAGTGCGAGGACGAGGACATCTGGGAGTATCTGATGGAGGTTTGGCGCGCCATGCAGGAGGCTGTTGAGCGCGGCATCGACCATGAAGGCGCACTACCTGGTCCGCTGAAGCTGCCACGCAAGGGTCCAATCTACTACGTAAAGGCGAGCGGCTACAAGCAGTCGCTGCAGTCGCGCGCTTTGGTTTACGCCTATGCCCTGTCGGTGAGCGAAGAGAACGCATCGGGCGGCACCATCGTCACCGCCCCCACCTGCGGTTCGTGCGGCGTATTGCCAGCCGTGCTCTACCACCTTGCAAAGGGACACAAATTCAGCGACACACGCATACTGCACGCCCTCGCCACAGCCGGAATCTTCGGCAACGTGGTGAAGCAAAACGCATCTATCTCGGGTGCCGATGTAGGCTGCCAGGGCGAGGTAGGCGTAGCGTGCGCCATGGCTTCTGCAGCTGCCTGCCAGCTGTTTGGTGGCAGTCCGTCGCAGATAGAATATGCAGCCGAAATGGGACTGGAGCATCACCTCGGCATGACGTGCGACCCGGTGTGCGGATTGGTACAGATACCGTGTATCGAGCGCAACGCTTTCGCCGCTACTCGCGCTCTCGATGCCAACCTCTATGCGTCGTTCTCCGACGGAACACATAGCGTGTCGTTCGACCGCGTGGTGAAGGTAATGAAGCAGACCGGTCACGACCTGCCGTCGCTCTACAAGGAAACGAGTACGGGCGGACTGGCGCAGGCTTACGAGCAGCACATGCGCAAGTTGGCGGAGCAAGCAAACTCGAACGAAGAGGATATCAGTAAGTTTGGATACAACTAAATAAAATTCTCATTTCTCAACTAATACAATCTGTGGCGTGCGAAGTGCCGGCTTCAACTCGCCACCGATATAATAAACGCCGAGCCGTGTGGGCACAGCCTGTGCCCCTGCTCGTGCGAGAGCCTGATTGGCGAATGTCGTGGTGAGCCATTGCCCTGCGACAGCATCAAAGACATAAAGATTACCACTGAATTTATACCAGCCGATTGGCTGCTTGAGGTAATCGTCCTTCTTCACACACTCGTATCTACCGCTGATTGCATCGAGGAATATCGTGCGGTTCACGCCGCCTGTGGCGTACAACCGATTGTCGTCCGCCCACGCAATACCACCCGAGAGTGTCATCTCCTCGCCATCAGCAGAGCGCGGAGCAGACAGAACGCCCCACTCCTTCGTGCGTATGTCGTAGACATAGCCATCAGTGTGTACCTTGCTTTGCTCGCCATCGGCATAGAAACCTCCCCAAACGTACACCTTATTATTATAAGCAGCGGCTACGGGCTGCACACGTGGCGCACCTGGGATGCGGAGAGTGGCAGACACATTGGTGTCAGATGCTTGAGCAATCGAGTTTGCGCCTTGGTTGGCGACGTTTGAGTCGAGCTGATAGCGCAGGACACCGGCAGACGGCTTGCCATTCTGATTGCCGCCAACAACGAATACATCTGTTCCGGCAAGCGCCACAGCCATGTTGTCCACCGTAGCAGACAGGTCGGCAAGACGGTTAAGTTCAATGCCTGTGCCGGCAGCGTTCAAGTGTACACTGTAAACCGAGGCAAGCGAGTGGTCGTTGTTGTTGCCACCGATGAAGAGCAGACTGTCGCCACTCGCAACCGTTGCGCCATACGCAGCCGGCTCGGGCAGGAAACCCACCAAGCGCCATTGCAGTGCCTCGCGGTCTATGCGTGCTGCATACACACCAGCGTAATACTTTTTCGGCTTACCTGCTTCGGGGAAGTTGCAACCGCCAGCCATAACGAGATAATCACCTATCTGACCGGCATAACATGCCGACACACCGAGCGAATAACCTGGTTCGGCAGAGGGAAAACCAACAACGCTATGCACGTGCTGCGCAGAGAGAGGCAGGGTAGCGAAAAGAAAAAGGAATAAGGATAGGAGTCGGTTCATAAAAAAATAGAAATTAAAGGGAGGATGTGCCAAAATAGAATATCGTATTTTCTATTTTGACACGCCCTACTCTAATGCAATTAAGTGGGTGCGTGGCACCCTACTCTAAGACAACTTAGTGGGTGCGTGGGTATGGCAGGATGCCATACCCTCCTATGCTTCGAGCTTTTTCAATATCTCCTGACAGAGCATGTAGCCCTTGATCATCATACGCGGAATGTGGAACGGACCCTTGTAGAGGTTGCCCTTAGCCGGCTGTGCCACTGTTCCGTCGCGATGCAGATAGCCGTACCACTCGCCGTACTCGACATCGGGGAAGTGGGCGTATGTCCACTCGCTGATGCGCTCGTGACGATAGAGATACTTCTCGTCGCCGGTTCCGAGGTAAGCGTAGAGCGAAGCGATAATGGTCTCGCACTGCGGCCACCAGAACTTCATGTCCTGCGAGTAGTCCTGCGATGGCAGGTTCTTGCAGTCGCGGAAGTTGATGATGCCGCCGTACTGCTTGTCCCAGCCCCAGTCCCACGACCAGTCGAACACCTGCAGAGCCAGGTCGAACATCGGCTTGTCCCAGCCGCGCAGCTTAGCCTCCTCCATGATGAACCAAGAGGTCTCGATGCAGTGGCCTGGGTTGATGGTACGAGTCATATTGGTGTCGATGAACTCGCCGTTCTCGCCTACTGTCTCGAGCAAGCACTTGAACTCTGGATGGATGAAGTACTTCTTCAACTTCTCAATCGACTCATCAATCTGCTGAGTGAGTTTCGGATCGTCCACCACCTTGCGGATGCAAGAGCCTACGTTGATGAGAATCATGACGATGCTATGACCCTGCAACTTCACGTCAGCCTCGAACTTAGCAGGCAGGAAGCCCGGTGTAGCGAGGAAGCGCTGTGTGTCTTCAAACACCTGGATGGCGCGCTTTGCCCAGTGCTGGTCGCCTGTAGCGAGAGCATACTCAGACATCGCGATTGCGGCGAAGGTCTCTGAGAACACGTAGCGACGCTTGCGCAGTGGTTTGCCCTCAGCAGTCACCGAGAAGTACATATGTCCCTGCTCGTCGAAGCAATGCTTCTCGATGAACTCGAGTGTTGACTTGGCAGCGTCGAGCCACTCCTGGTTCTTCTCTACATTGTTATAAGCGAACGAGCAAATGAAGGCGAAACGGCCCTGGAACCACACCGACTTTGTTGTGTCCATCAGCGATCCGTCGCGGTTGACGCAGGTGTACACGCCACCGTTCTCGCGGTCTAAGCCGTACTTCATCCAGAACGGCATGATATTCTCGGTGAGGTCTTTCTTGTAAGACTCAGCCCAAGACTTGATATATTCTTTTACGTTCATTTCTTATGGTTGAAATGTTGTTATGTTGATGGGTTGACATTAGAACTGGTTAGCACGCTCGAAGAATCCAATCTCTTCAAGTTCCTTCTTCATCTGCGCCTCTTCCTCGTCAGTCATGTTGCGGAACGGCACACGGTTAGGTCCGAGGTCGAATCCGAGGAGCTTCATGATGCGCTTTCCGCCCACGATGTTACCGCGGAAGTGGCAGATGACGTTGATAACCTCCTGTGAGAAGTTCTGCTTCTCACGAGCTGTCTCGATGTCGCCGCGGTTCCATGCGTCGATGATGCCCACAAGTTCACGACCGTTGTAGTTGGTTGTGCCGCCGATGCCGCCGCGAGCACCGCCCTGAGCAAGGCTTGGGAGGATTGTCTCGTCCTGTCCGTGAAGCATATCGAACTTGCCGCCACCGTAGAGACGGCACTGGTTGTACTCGTAGAGAGCCTCGTAAGTGTACTTGATGCCTGCGAAGTTCTTGATGCGTCCGTCGACAGCCTTCAAGAGGTCTACCATCGGCAGGAATGCGCCGTTGAACGCAGGAATATGATAGTAGTAGAACGGCAACTCAGGAGCAGCATTCGCGATAGTCTCGCAATACTCCACGAGTTCTTCGATGCGACCAATCTTCGGGAACGGAGGTGCCATCGAGCCGATGCCCCATGCACCTATCTTCTGAGCGTGCTCGGCAAGGCGCACACTCTCGCGCAGACAGCAACTGCCTACGTGCACAATAACCTTGAAGCCCTCGGGAGCAACACTCACCCAACGCTCTGCAAGCTGCATACGCTCCTCAGTGGTGAGCATATATCCCTCGCCAGACGATCCGTTGATGAACACGCCCTTCAAGCCATTCTTCTGCAACATCTTTGCATAAGCTTCGATTGGTTCGAGATTAACGTCACCATTTGCATAGAACGGTGTAAACGGTGCGTCGATAAGTCCTACGATTTTTTCCATAGTCTTGTTTATTTTAATTGATTATTAATTTATTGTTTTCAATTAAGAGATGAAAAGTTATTGAGTATTCTCACCACCTCAACATCTCACCACCTCAACATTTATTCAACATTGTCTGATGTTGGGCGCAAGCACACCAACTGCAACACGAGTGCCACGATGACGATGCCACCGAGCACGGCGAAGCCCATGCCGAGATTGCCACCGTCAGTCCACTTGCCGAGCAGATGCGTAACGGCAGCACCTGCGAACACGCCCACCATATTCATGATGCCGTAAGCCGTAGCACGATACTTAGCCGAGATAATCTGGCAGAGTATAGGCATGTTGTTAGCGTCGAACATGCCGAAGCCGATGCCGAACAACATTCCGGCTCCCACTACCGCCACCACGCTATGGCCGAAGCCGAGCAGAACAAGTGCCGGGATAGTCATGCCCAAGCCGATAGCACTGGTATAGATACGTCCGCGTATATTGCGGAGCACCCATTTGTCTGACAACACGCCACCGAGAAGCACGCCCACGAACGACGAAGCGGCAATGGTGATGGTAGACATCGGACCAGCCAGAGCCATGTCCAGACCGAGGTTCTTTTCAAAGAGCGTAGGCAGCCAGTTCTTCGTAGCCCAACCCGGGAGGCTCGGCACAGCGAAGTAGATGAGTATCACCCAGAACGCCCATGTGGAGAGCACTACGCTGAGTCCGCGCCAAAGGCTCTCCTTCTTCATCAGCGTTACAGGATTGGGCGAAGCTGCGACAGCAGCCGCAGCCTTCGGTTTGTCGTGCAGAAGCAGTGCAAGTACCACCGAGTAAGCGATGCCGATGATGCCGAACCAGTAGAAGGTGCTATGCCATGAGAAGGTGGCAGCGATAGTAGCACCAAATCCGCCCACCGCCTGACCCACGTACAGACCCGTCATGTGTATGCCGATAGCCAGCGAGCGCGACTTGCCCTCATGCCAGTCGGCAATGAGCGACAGAGCAGAAGGTATATACAGCGCCTCGCTCACACCCATCAACGCACGTAGCCAATAGAGCTGCGTGAAATCGGTAGCGTAGCCCATGAGGTACGTGACGGCTGACCATACGAACAGACTGCCCACAACGAGCTTCTTGCGGCTCACACGGTCTGCAACAACACCTGCGAACGGGCTCACGATGCCGTATATCCAGAGGAACACAGCCATGAGCGCACCGAAAGCCTCAGCCTTCTGCAGCTCAACGATGTCGAGCTTCATTGCGTCCTGCATGGTTGAGAGCATCTGACGATCCATATAGTTGAGCAATGCCACCACCCAAAGCAGTGCCACTACGAGCCACGGATAGAACTTTTTGTTTTTCATTTTGATAGAGATTTGTTTTTAGTTGTTTGTTTTTCAAGTTTAAGGCTGCACTCCGTAGCTGAATGCGGGGCGCAGCCTATCTTATTCAATGCAAAAGTATCACTTTTTTTCTACACGACAAAACAGAACGTGTGCTTAATTGTGTTTTCCTGCCTCACGCTTTGCAATTTCCTCGTTTGCCTTATCACATGCGTATGCTGAGTCGTGCGCCTTATTGTCTTCATCGTAGTAGACGGTGCGATAGGTAGTACCTCCTCCGCCGCCACTACTACTGGGTGCGGGCATTGCGTACAGAATGAAGCATATTATGCCGCCGACTATCAATATCTGAATAATCAGTTTGAAGATAACAACAATCAGACCCCATACGGCTACGATGCAGACAATAGTGAAGAGCGTAAGCAGGAGGCCCAACTTCTTACTCTTCATAAGCTCGATGTTGCGCTTCAACGAGAGAAAGACACCAATGCCCAATGCCAAAAGTAAAGAAACGAGTATTAAGAGTGACTCAACCCATCCGCTTAAGCCCAAGAATTCAAATATAAGTGCTGACACTATCACTACGGGTAACGCGGCGAGTATGCTTATGAGTGCTGGTTTCACAGATATACCGTCTTGCACGTCGCCATCAAAGGCTTCGCCTAAGATGACAGGCTCGTAGAACTTTATACTCATAACCTGATAGAACACTATCAAGCCGAACGGAATGATGCGTAGCAGCGAACCGAAGAAGCCGTAACGGTTCTTGTCGCACCACCAGAAGCAGTCGGAGCCCAACACGCTGTAAGCCCATATCTCAATCAGCGTGCCCAGCATGATACACACAGGTATTGCTATCACGGCTATCGAGCGTATCTTATTGCTCCTCATAGCCAAGATGTTGAGCACCATGACGCCGAGGAAGAGCAACGCTATTATAATATAAGGTATAATAGAATAGAAGATGCGGCCCTGTATGGTATGCGCCAGCTCGTCCGACTTCGTCAGCACTTTGTCCTCTACACCCTCCGGGTTGTCCTTACTGAACACGAGGTTCTCGCTAAGCGTGCAGTATTTCTTGCCGTCTTTCTGTATTACGGCATAGCCAATGGAGCTTCCCGTATCAATCAGACCCTTGTCGTAGAACTTATCCACGGCTTCTACTTGCTCGCCATCGTGCAGGTAGAACATGAGTTTCTCGCCCTTACTGTAGTAGGTGTCCTCTGAACGGATTGTCTCCACAACATCATATACAGCAACAGAGTCGCCACGTAGACACTTCACGTCGTACTTCTGCGCACTTGCCGCTACGACATATAGCAGCAGCAACATCAATAGGTTAATTGCTTTCTTCATAAGTTTTGTTGGTTTTTGGTTTATTAGTTATGTTTATTAGTTGCGTCTTTTCACTTCTACAAATATAGTAATAAATACTCAGACTGTGCAACTTAAACCAAACAAAAAGTCCCAAAACCAAATAAAAACGCCCGTTTGCTGACACTTTGTCACCAAAAGCAACTAAAACAGCCGCCCGTAGCGACATATTGTCACATATATAACGTTGGAATATAGTTTGTGTAATGGTTTATAGAAAACAAGAAAACAAAAAGAAAGGAGAACGATATGACATTCGACAAATTCACAATCAAAGCACAAGAGGTTGTCCAAGAGGCATTGAACACCGCACAGCGCAGTGGTCAGCAGAGCATCGAGCCGATGCACTTGCTGAAGGCTCTGCTTGTGAAGGCTAAGGACGTTACGACCTTTATCTTCCAGAAGCTTGGCGTGAATGCCATGCAGGTGGAGAGCGTTGCCGACGCCGAGCTGCAGCGTCTGCCGCGCGTTCAGGGCGGACAGCCTTATCTTTCTAACGATACCAACGCCGTGCTGCAGCGTGCACAGGACTTCGCCACGAAGAACGGCGACGAGTTTACGAGCGTAGAGCCCATCCTGCTCGCACTCTTGCAGGTGAACTCTACGGCGAGCCGCATCCTCAAGGACGCAGGCATGACCGAGGCTGACACCGTGAAAGCAATACAGGAGTTGCGCCAGGGCGAGAAGATACAGTCGCAGTCGGCTGACGAGAACTTCCAGAGCCTCGAGAAGTACGCCAAAAACCTCGTTGAGGAGGCGCGCCAGGGCAAGCTCGACCCTGTTATAGGTCGTGACGAGGAGATACGTCGCGTGCTGCAGATTCTCTCGCGACGTACTAAGAACAACCCAATATTAATCGGTGAGCCGGGCACAGGTAAGACTGCCATCGTGGAAGGTCTTGCCGAGCGCATCGTGCGCGGCGACGTACCGGAGAACCTGAAGGACAAGCAGCTCTACTCGCTCGACATGGGCGCACTCGTAGCCGGAGCCAAGTACAAAGGCGAGTTCGAGGAGCGTCTGAAGAGCGTAATAAAAGAGGTGACCAACGCCGACGGTCGCATCATCCTCTTCATCGACGAGATTCATACGCTTGTAGGTGCAGGCGGTGGCGAAGGTGCTATGGACGCTGCTAACATCCTCAAACCGGCACTTGCGCGTGGCGAGCTGCGCAGCATCGGTGCCACAACGCTCAACGAATACCAGAAATACTTTGAGAAGGACAAGGCACTGGAACGCCGTTTCCAGACCGTAATGGTCGACGAGCCTGACGAGCTTTCGGCTATCTCCATACTTCGTGGTCTGAAGGAACGCTACGAGAATCACCACAAGGTGCGCATACAGGACGATGCCTGCATAGCTGCCGTAAAGCTTTCGGAGCGTTACATCTCCGACCGCTTCCTGCCCGACAAGGCTATCGACCTCATGGACGAGGCGGCTGCAAAGCTGCGCATGGAGCGCGACTCTGTGCCCGAGGAACTCGACGAGATTACGCGCCGACTGAAGCAGCTCGAGATTGAGCGCGAGGCTATCAAGCGCGAGAACGACACCGAGAAGATTAAGCAGCTCGACAAGGACATCGCCGAACTGCGCGACCAGGAGAAGGCGTTCCGCGCTAAGTGGGAAAGCGAGAAGGGCTTGGTGAACAAGATTCAGCAGGACAAGCAGCAGATGGAGCAGCTGAAGTTCGAGGCGGAGCGCGCCGAGCGCGAGGGCAACTACGAGCGCGTGGCTGAGATACGCTACGGCAGACTGAAGGCTCTTGAAGAGGACATCCGACAGATACAGAACCAGCTGAAGTCGACGCAGGGCGGCAACGCCATGATACGCGAGGAGGTGACAGCCGACGACATAGCCGAGGTGGTAAGTCGCTGGACGGGAATACCCGTTACGCGCATGATGCAGAGCGAACGCGAGAAGCTGCTGCACCTTGAGGAGGAGCTGCACCGCCGCGTCATCGGACAGGACGAGGCTATCAAAGCCGTGAGCGACGCCGTAAGACGTTCGCGTGCCGGACTGCAGGATCCGAAGCGACCTATCGCTTCGTTCATCTTCCTCGGCACGACGGGTGTGGGCAAGACGGAGTTGGCAAAGGCTCTCGCCGAATACCTGTTCAACGACGAGACGATGATGACGCGTATAGACATGAGCGAGTACCAGGAGAAGTTCAGCGTGTCTCGACTCATCGGTGCGCCTCCAGGATACGTAGGCTACGACGAGGGCGGTCAGCTGACGGAGGCTGTACGCCGCAAACCTTACTCTGTCGTACTCTTCGACGAGATAGAGAAGGCTCACCCCGACGTGTTCAACATCCTCTTGCAGGTGCTCGACGACGGCAGACTCACCGACAACAAGGGTCGCACGGTCAACTTCAAGAACACCATCATCATTATGACTTCAAACCTTGGTAGCCAATACATACAGGCTCAGTTCGCCGGCATCACGCCCGAGAACCGCGACCATGTCATCGGCGACACTAAGGAGAAGGTGATGGAGATGCTGAAGAAGACGATACGTCCGGAGTTCCTCAACCGTATCGACGAGACTATCATGTTCCTGCCGCTCACGAAGGAGGAGATTGCGGAGGTTGTAACGCTGCAGATGAACGCCGTGAAGAAGATGCTGGAGCCGCAGGGCTTCACGCTCAACGTCACGCCGGCAGCCATCGGCTTCCTTGCCGACGAGGGCTTCGACCCGGAGTTCGGTGCACGCCCCGTAAAGCGCGCCATACAGCGCTGCGTGCTCAACGACCTCTCGAAGAAGATTCTTTCGGACGAAGTGTCGCGTGAGAAGCCGATTACAATCGATGTAGACAGCGAAGGCTTAGTGTTCCGCAATTAAAAATCGCAACAACTGTCATCCGCATCGGTCGACGCAGACATCCGCATCGGTCGACGCAGACATCCGCAACGGTCGACGCAGACATCCGCAACGGTCGACGCAGACGTCCGCAACGGTCGATGCAGCATAGATAAAGATCAACATAGATGCTAAAAAAAAGTAGCAGAGGTCAACGACTTCTGCTACTTTTTTTTGTTTAAACACTTGCCAAGAGTGTGCCGAACGCACCTCTTGAGAATTTATTTACTTCACGTATTTCTTACCGTTCTGGATGTAGATGCCCTTTCCTAAGGTGCTGAAGTTGTTGCCGACATAACGTCCGTCGATGGTGTAGATACGTCCGTCGTTGGTCTTCACGTCAACCTTCACGTCCTCGATGCCGGTCTCGCCAGCCACGCATACCTTCACCTCGTCGAGGAAGAAGCGCTTTCCGCCGTTGAAGTAGACACGGTCGTAGCCGTTGCCCTCAAACTCTACAGCGTAGTCGTTCCACTTGCCTTCCTCCATGAAGAAGCGCTCAAGCATCTTGTTGCCGAAGTAAACGTCGATAGTGTTGTCGTCGCCCTTGAACGGAGCCGCCTTGAATGTGAGGCGCACCTTGCCCGGCACGTTGAATGCAGGCGTAGAAGCCTCGCCCGGCACAGCCTTTGAACCAAAGCGTGCGCACTTGTTGCCGGCGTTGCCCTTGTTGAAAACCCAACCTGTCAGGTCGGTCTTCAGTGCGTTGCTTGTATTAGGATTCCAAATGCCGTCGTTGCCACCCTTAGCGGTGTTGGCATCGAAGGTCTCGTTGAGGAGTACTGCTCCCGGAACGATGTCGATGTTCATGCCAGGCAGACCGCGGAAACGGAACGAAACTGTTCTGTCGGCGTTCTGTGTGATGCCGAGCAGAGCCTTGCCCATGAGCTTCGAGCCGTCGAAGTTGGCGTTGAAGAGTGTAGCAGCAGGCGCAGAAGTGTCGGTAAGACTGTCGTTCTTCACAACGCCATTCTCCATGTACGGATATGTATCGTAGGCTGCTTTATGACCTGTCGCCATGTTGTCGGCATGGAACACCGACATACGCTGGTGAAGTGGGTCGTCGTTCACACTGTTTGCATCCCACACCGACTGGAGATAGTCGACATGTGTCACGAGTAAACCGTTACCTGGCAGCGATGCGTCCCAGTTTGTTTTCTGGCGGTTGTCGATGATGTAGTACTCATCGCGGTTGTTCTCGTTGTACATGATGTATGTCTTGCCACCCTCGCTGAGCGGTTTCATGTTCGAAATGTCCTGGTTCTTCACCAGCTCGATTGGCTCTATCCAGCCAGCCACCCACTTCTCGTAGCCTGTGAAGCCTGCCGGGCAGAAGCCGTTGCCGTTGTAGCAGCCAGAGTGGAGCAAGTCCCAATCGTCCATGCCGTAGCCGCCAGAATAGGTAGTGTCGTACATGTCGGCAAAGCCAAGACAGTGAGAGAACTCGTGGCATACGGTGCCGATACCGTCGCATCCCTTGTCGGGGTTGAGCTCGCTACTGCAAGCGTATGTGTTTATGTAAATGCCCTCGCCCGTATTGTACACCTGACCGTAGTCGCTTGCGCGGAGAGTGCTCATGTGAGGCCAGATGTTAGACGCAGCTGCTCCCTCATAGTTCTCGCCACGTCCGGCGTAGAGGAGGAACACCTGGTCGGCATAGCCGTCGTTGTCCCAGTCGTAGTCCTTGAAGTTCACCTTGCCCTTGCACTGGCCGAGTGCCCATGCCACGAGCTCGCCGATGTGACAGTCCGTTCTGCCGTTAGAGTAGTTCTCGCCGTAGTAAGCAGCCTCCTTCGGAGCTGTGACCGGACCGACGATATCGAACGTCAGCTCGAACTGACCACCGCTCTGTGCGTGGTAGTAGTCGCGCACTGAACCCTTGAATGAGCCTTCCACGTAGTTCTCCTTGTTGGCAAACTTCTCGTAGAACGCCTTGTCGTGCTTGCTGTTGAACGGACGGTCGGGGAACTGCACGAGCATGATCAGACCCTTCTTCTGTCCGAAGTAGCCCTTCTTGCCCTCGTCAGCCTTCTTCATACGCAGACGTTTTGCGCCAATGACCTCGTTCACCTTTGCACGCTTCAGGCGCGCACTCTCACGAGCAGCCGGCATATCCATGAGCTCGTACAGCCCATCGGCATTCTGATAGTAGCACTTGCCGTCCTCGGCGAGATAATAGTGCAGGAACTCGTCGCCCTGAAGCGAAGCCTTCAGTTCGGTTCCATTGACAAGCTTGATGACGGTAGTGCCCTTTCTTGCAGGAACAGCAAAAGCAGAGAGCGACGCCATAGCTATGCACAACGATAGTAAAGTCTTTCTCATATAAGATTTGGATGTAATAAAATAAATATGCGATAATGATTTAAATCAGTTGCAAATTTACTTATTTAATTTTCATTTTTCAGTGTTTTTCAAATAATTATGTATGATGCGATGTGTTTTTCACCAATTTTAAACTAACTTTGTAGAGTTGATATCAACCCCTCAACATCTCAACCCCTCAACCCCTCACCCCCTCAACATCTCAACATCTCAACATCTCAACATCATTTAAAACCCAACAATATGGAAAACAACGAAAAAGACCACATCCAGTTGCCCGACAACGCCTTCACCGAGTTGAAGCCGGGCGAGGAGTATCAGCCCGTGATGGAACCGGGCAGGAGTTATCCGGAAGTGAACCTATGGTCGGTGACCTGGGGCATCATCATGGCGATGCTCTTCTCAGCCGCCGCTGCCTACCTCGGACTGAAGGTGGGTCAGGTGTTTGAGGCAGCCATTCCTATCGCCATCATTGCTGTAGGCGCATCAACACTTGCTAAGCGCAAGAACCCGCTTGGCGAGAACGTCATCATCCAGAGCATCGGTGCCTGCTCGGGCACCATCGTAGCCGGTGCCATCTTCACGCTGCCAGCCATCTACATCCTGCAGGCTAAGTATCCGGAGATGAGCGTATCGTTCGTGAAGGTGTTCATGTCGTCGCTGCTCGGCGGCATCTTGGGCATACTGTTTATGATTCCGTTCCGCAAGTACTTCGTGAAGGACATGCACGGCAAGTACCCCTTCCCCGAAGCCACTGCCACTACGCAGGTGCTCGTGAGCGGAGCCAAGGGTGGCTCGCAGGCTAAGCCGTTGCTCATCGCCGGACTCATCGGTGGTCTGTACGACTTCATCGTGGCTACCGTCTACTGGTGGAACGAGTGCTTCACGACGCGCGTCGTAGAATGGGGCACCGTGGCTGCCGACAAGGCGAAGCTCGTGTTCAAGGTGAACACCGGTGCTGCCGTGTTAGGCTTGGGCTATATCATCGGCTTGAAGTATGCCTTCATCATCTGCCTCGGCTCGTTCGCCGTATGGTGGCTCATCGTGCCAGGCATGTCGATAATCTTCCACGACCAGGTGCTCAATCTCTGGAACCCCGAGATTACGCAGACCGTTGGCGCAATGCCGGCTGAACAGATCTTCAAATACTACGGCAAGAGCATCGGCATCGGCGGCATCGCCATGGCTGGCATCATCGGCATCATCAAGTCGTGGGGCATCATCAAGGGTGCCGTATCGCTTGCTGCTAACGAGATGAAGGGTGGCGCACAGTCGTCTGCCAACACCGTGCGCACACAACGCGACCTGCCGTTCAAGTTCATCGCCATCGCTTCCATCGCTACGCTCATCATCACCTTCCTCTTCTTCTGGTTCGGTGTGATGGATGGCAATCTGCTCTTCGCCGTTGTAGGCATTCTGCTCGTCACCGTCATAGCGTTCCTCTTCACCACCGTAGCCGGCAATGCCATTGCTATCGTAGGCTCCAACCCCGTATCGGGCATGACGCTTATGACGCTCATCCTCGCATCGGTGGTGCTCGTGGCTGTCGGACTGAAGGGCACTGGTGGTATGGTTGCCGCGCTCATCATGGGTGGCGTGGTCTGCACCGCACTCTCTATGGCAGGCGGTTTCATCACCGATCTCAAGATTGGCTACTGGCTCGGTACAACGCCGAAGAAGCAGGAGACGTGGAAGTTCTTAGGCACACTCGTATCGGCTGCTACCGTTGGCGGCGTGATGATTTTGCTCAACCAGACATACGGCTTCGCAAGCGGAGCCCTCGCAGCTCCTCAGGCTAACGCTATGGCTGCCGTCATAGACCCGCTTATGAACGGTGTGGGTGCTCCGTGGGCATTGTACGCTATCGGAGCCGTAATCGCTGTGGTGCTCACCTACTTTAAGATTCCGGCTATCGCCTTCGCACTCGGCATGTTCATCCCATTGGAGCTGAACACTCCGCTCCTCGTTGGTGGCATTGTGAGTTGGTACGTTACATCGCGCTCCAAGGACGCAGAGGTGAACCGCGAACGTGGCGAGAAGGGCACACTGCTCGCCAGTGGTTTCATCGCTGGTGGCGCACTGATGGGTGTTCTCTCTGCCCTGCTCCGCTTCTGCGACGTACACTTCGTAACTGATGGCTGGATGAAATCGTGGCTTGATAATCCTCTGTCAGAGGTAGCTTCGCTCGCAGCCTACTGCTGCCTGATCGGCTACTTCGTGTTCGCCACAAAGGGCAAGAATTAAGGATATAGAATATAGAATATAGAGCATACGCATCGGTTGATGCGCAACATCATACTAACGTTATACATACAAAACAAGGGGTGCAACCGCGGTTGCACCCCTTGTTTTGTATGTAT